>Ga0208157_1000599_pt1 | contig 18965 bp, 27 predicted proteins | sample 5_EtaG_FD_184077 | JGI IMG/M metagenome (GOLD analysis project Ga0208157, IMG submission 184077) | Marine viral communities from the Subarctic Pacific Ocean - 5_ETSP_OMZ_AT15132 metaG (SPAdes) (version 2) | ecosystem: Environmental > Aquatic > Marine > Oceanic | place: Pacific Ocean | collected...
GGCTAATGTCACGTAACTTAACATATTTTAATAACAACCGCATCGTCTATAAAAGAGATCCGATAACAGATAAACCTACTCATGAGACTAAACAATATATGTTCTTCGAACAAGGTACTTATGAGTGCTACCATTTATTTACTAGTAAAGCTAAAATTACTACATTTAAATCTCTTAAATGGCATTTGTTAGTGTTGTGGTATTTAAACCCGCATCTTGATCAAGATCAGTTTATGGTTGTAGCAGAGATATTAGCTCACAAACCTAATGGATTTACAAGTTTTGCTATACACGCCGATCTCCTACGCAAGATAGTATATGAGGTATCGATGCTAGATTTAGAAGAGCCTCCGAAGAATAAGCTGCGTAAAGTTATATTCAAATATGGTAGTAGATTATCTAAGGAAGAAAAGTTGTCTATTGTAGGTGAGCTGATCGGTAGATCTAAGCGTATACATGAAGATGATATTTATCAATGTATGCTTGATTTGCACGACTCAGGTAGAAAAATTGTAATAGCACAGCTAGCTCTGTGGTTAGAGTGCTCGGCTAGAACAATACACAGAAACATGAGTGAAGAGTTAAAAAGAGAAAAGGAATTATTAAATAAACAACTATGAGAAGATTAATATATGATATGTATTATGCTGACGAAATCAGCGTTGAAATAGCAGAAAGACTGCTTGAAAGATTAGAAAAAACCAGAAGTAAAAGAAGACAATACTAATGAAACATTATAATATACAAAACTACATAAGATATAAAAAAGATGTTGAAATAACAATCAAAAGAATACCTAAAAAGCAATTTCACGAGTATACTAGAGCTGAATTAGTAACAACGTTTTTACCTTTAGTAGAAAACTTAGCTAGAAAGTTTGCTACATCTCAACAAGCATCAGGTGTTATGGCTATAACAGACTTAATACAAGAAGGCAGTTTAAATTTAATAAAAGCTGTTGATAAAATACATTGGGAAAAAATATTAGAGTCTGAAGATCAAGAAAAAACTATTAAAAGCTTTTTATCTAAAAGAATTAAAGGCGGTATACGTAGAGCTATTGATATTAATAGAGGTCAAATGAGATTGCCAGAACACGTTACTAATAGTATACGTAAGAACTTTGGTAAAGATAAAAAAGCTGTAGCTATGTTTTTCAACTCTATATTCCTAAGTATTGATGCTAGCAATAGAGACGATGATGATATGTTTATGCAAATAGAAGATAAATCAGAACCTTATAACCAAGAATTTTTAAACATATATTTAACAAGCCTGCTAAAACAACATTTGACAGATAAGGAATATCACGTACTAAGACTATCATATGGTCTTGATTGTGACAAGCATTCAGCAAAGCAAATAGCACAACAATTAAACATTGAAGGTAGCGGTGCTTATGTTAGAGTTTCACAGTTAAAAAAGCAAGCTGTAGACAAATTAATAGAGAATGTAGATCACTCCCAAGTGTTTGATATTCTGTAAGTTACTTGTGTAAATTAAGTTAATAATGTGTAATTATATATATACACCAAATACACCAAATATGAAAGAATTAAACCAAAAACTAGCTATAGTTCAGACTAAGCTAAAAGCGAAAAAGTCTTCGTACAATTCGTTCGGTAAGTATTACTTCCGTAAATCAGAAGACATCCTAGAGGCTATAAAGCCTTTCTTAATCGAACACGGCGTTACAGTTACAATCAATGAAGAAATTATTGCTACTGACCCTGTTCCAACAATGCAATCAACAGCTACATTTTCAGATGGCGAAAATGCTATACACGCGACCGCTCTAGTGGGAGTAGACCTTAATCAAAAAGGTATGCAAACTGCTCAGCAGTTCGGAGCAGCATCAACTTACGGTAAGAAATATGCCTTAGGTAATCTATTACTTATTGATGATACAGAAGATGCTGATGCTCAAAAGCCTTCAAAGGCAGTAGATAAAATTAAACAAGCAGCAAAACCAGCTATAACTAAAAAGCAAATGGAATCAGCTATGGGTTATGTAAGATCTGGCGGTAATATTGATGCTATTGAAACTAAATATAAATTAACAGATGAACAAAGAAAAAATCTTACAGAAGTTAAAAAATGATGAAGACTATTATGGTGATTTTGGTAACCAGTTCTTATCCAACTCTCACGTTGGTAGATTACTAAAAGATCCATTAAGAGCCTTCGAACCAAGTAAACCATCTCCAGCATTTTTAGTTGGTGGGTATTTCCATACGTGTATTTTAGAACCAAATAAACTTGAAAAGTTTAAAGTGGTTAAATCTACAACTAGAAATACTAAAGCTTATAAAGATGTTGCAGGTGGTGAGTTATGTCTACTGCAGCACGAGGTAGATATGATTGAGTTAATGAGAGAAAAAGTTATGAGCAACACTATATGTAGAGACTTAATAAAAGGATCTCCGTATGAAATAGGTTGTTCGCCTTGTGCTTATGAAGAGCCCATGATTACAGAGTTATTTGGTAACAAATGGAAAGGTAAAGCAGATATTGTTAATCATGAAGAAAAATTAGTTATTGATTTAAAAACAACAGCAGACATTGAGAAGTTTCAATGGTCAGCGTCAAAGTATAACTATGACTCACAAGCCTATATATACAGTAAACTGTTTGGATTTGAGTTTTTATTTATAGTTATCGATAAGAACACTCATCAAATCGGTGTGTTCGACTGTTCCCCACAGTTTTACGAACGGGGCGAAGAAAAGGTACGTAAAGCAAGCGAAGCTTATGACTTGTTTTACAAGACCAAGGACTTTGATCCTAAACAATATTTCATAAGCAAAACCCTATAAACCAAAAATTATGCCAAGAACAAAATCAAAAGTATGCACAGTAAGTGGAATTAAAACATCTGAAAAAAACTTTTACGCGAATCAAAACCATGTAAAAGCTGTAGATAATTTAAGAAGAAACTCTAGCGCTACTAAAGAGCAATTAATGAGAATGTTTAATCAATTAAATAATTACTAAATATGGCAAGTATTATTAAAGCAAGTCTAAATTTAGACGCAATACCTAAGGATAAAATCTATGTAGGTAAGAAAGGTAAGTATCTACCTATCACAATAACGATTAACGATGAGTTAGATCAATTCGGTAATCAAGGTCCAGTGGTTGTAGAGCAATCAAAGGAAGAGAGAGATGCTAAATCACCAAAAACTTACTTAGGTAATGTTAAGGTTGTTTGGTCCAATGGTACAAACGTTGAACCAGCACCAAGAGACGGTGCTCCTGCTCAAGCTGCACCAGCTGCTGCTCCTGCAGATGACCTACCATTTTAAATGAACAAAGAAGAGATCAATGGATTTCTGGTTGATAAATTCAATCAGCATGGCCTAAAAGAAAATGCAGCGCAAGGGATTTGTCCCTTGTGCTCGCATACTAGGAAACCTAAAAATGCTAAAGCACAATGTGCTAGCTATGATTGGGAACGTGGTCTCGGTACCTGTCACAACTGTGATACTACATTTCAGTTACATACTTATCAACGCAAAGGCGCTAGTGAAAGAGTCTATACAAGACCTGTTACACCTGAGCAGTTCAATGAGATAAGTACAAACGTTGAAACGTGGTTCGGTACAAGAGGTATTTCAAAGCAAACATTATCAGACCTTCAGGTAACTGAGGGTTCTGAATGGATGCCTCAAACGAGTAAGAACGAAAATACTATTCAGTTTAATTATTTTATGGGTGATCAGTTGATCAATGTAAAATACAGAGATGGTAGAAAGAATTTTAAGTTATACAAGGGTGCGGAAAAAGTATTCTACAACATTAATAGTGTTGTAGGTTATGATTGGTGTGTTGTTGTAGAAGGTGAAATGGATGTGCTAGCTTTACACGAGGCTGGTATTAAAAATGCAATATCAGTTCCTAACGGTGCTACGTTGAATACAAACAACCTAGATTACCTAGATAATTGCATTGACTACTTAGACGATAAGACTAAGATAATATTAGCTGTTGATGCCGATGCTGCTGGTCAAGCTTTAAGAACTGAGTTTATACGTAGACTTGGTGCTGAGGTTTGTTATCTAGTAGATTTTAACGGGCAGAAAGATGCTAATGAGTATTTAATAGAGAATGGTACTGAGGCGTTGAGAAATGCTATACACAAAGCTACGCAGGTACCACTCGAAGGTGTAACTACATTATATGATATACATGACGAAGTTAAAGAATTTGTTACAAACGGTTTTAAGCCCGGTTTCCAAGTTGGACTCAAAAACTTTGATAGCATTTTTAGTACTTATACCGGGCAGTTTATTACTGTTACTGGTATACCTAGTAGTGGTAAGTCTGACTTTGTTGATCAAATGGTTGTTGGTTATAATAATCAATATGGCTGGAAGACTGCGTTTGCTAGTCCAGAAAATCAGCCAACTTATCTTCACGCTCACAAGCTAATGAGGAAGACTTGGCAAGACATGCCAACTCAAGGTGATATTGGTAGTGATAAATGGTTAGAAGTAACTCAGAAAGTTAATGAAAACTATTTCTTCATAGATATGGAGAGATACACATTAGAGTCAGTATTAAAGAAAGGTGCCGAGCTTGTGAAACGAAAAGGTATCAAATGCTTAGTGATTGATCCTTATAACAAAGTAAGAGATACAAACGCTGTGTCAGATGATGTTAATCGTTATACTATGGATTACCTAGCAAAGATAGAGACATTTGCTAAAAAGTATGATGTGCTAGTATTTATAGTAGCTCATCCAACTAAAATGTATAAAGGAAATGATGGGAAAATTGAGGAACCAACAATGTACAATATCAAAGGAGGTGGTGAATGGTACGATGCTAGTTACCATGGATTATTGGTACATAGAGACTACGACGCAAAAACAACCAAAGTTAAAGTACTTAAAGTTAAATTTCAAAATTTAGGAGAAAACGGAGCTGAGTCTCATTTTACTTGGGAACCTAGATCTGGTAGCTTTATACCCAACGAGCCTATAACAGCTGAAGTTGATGGGCTGCCCTGGGAATAATGGTATGGATGAAAAAATCCGCTGGTAAATCACCAGGCTATCATAAGTATACTGACGAAGATATGAAAAGAGTTCAATGGTGTATAGACAGAAAAATAAAGATAGCGGTTATACCTAATGGAACTAAATGGCAAGTTGAACTTAACATTAATGATAATATACATTTAGACCCTGAGATACGAGAAGCCAGTGAGGCTTACAAAAAACTATACGAATACTATAAATACTATTATGATAAACACAATAAATAATAAAGTCTTTAGAAATGCTAATGAAGCATACGAATATGTACACGATCAGATATTACAGAACGGTGTAGACTTCGGAGATACTAAAGCTCTGTTTAATGTAGGTTTCTATATAACAGATCCTAAAGATAGGAAAATAACAAATCGCGAACGTAAGTGGAAAGAAGATTATGCAGAAGCTGAATGGCAATGGTATTTATCTGGCGATCCAAGCACTGAAAAGCTAGGTGAAATATACGGTAAGGTACCTGAAATATGGAAACGTATGGAAGACAACTCTGGCAACGTAAACTCTAACTACGGTTGGCAGTGGCAACGTTATGGTCAGCTTGATAAAGTTATAGGTCAACTAGATTTTAACAATGAAACTAGGCAGGCAGCTATATCTATTTATGATGGTAAAGAAATAAATAAATATGCTAATGATACACCGTGTACTTATGCTGTACAATTTACAATTGTCAATAATAGGCTCGATATGTGTGTTACGATGCGATCTAACGATCTTTGGTACGGTTTTTGTAATGATCAATATCAATTCTCTAAACTGCAAGAGATGGTCTCTGAGAGACTAGAGATTGAGACCGGTGTGTACTATCATTTTGCGCATAACATGCACTTATACAACAATAAGATATGACATATTACTTATATCACATACCAGGTAAAAAGGTTGGTGTAACAACTAATCTTGAAGAGCGTGTTCACAAACAACAGGGATATTATCCTGGTGAATACGAAATAATAGAAACATCTGATGACATAGATTTTATATCAGCAGGTGAAATAATAATGCAAAAGTGCTACGGCTACAAGGTAGACGAAGTACCTTATAATAAACTTAAATTTAATAATACAAATATGAATATAAATATAACAGAACAAACAACAACATTTCCCTGTCCTACCAATAAGCTAAAAGGACAGCTTATGGATAACATAGGTATGAAATGGGAAACAGAACACGGTGATTGTATTATCACTAAAGAATCTATTAAATGGATAATGAAAAACGTAGTAACATCTAAGTATAATACCGAAAGATGTTACGTATACAACAAAGCTTTTGCTAGATATTTTGACAACAACGATGTGTACCCTAGAACTGGTGGAATTATGACAGATCACAAAAAAGCTTGTAAACCTGAGTGTGAGGTTAATCAATTTGATCTAATTAGAGATTGGGCTAAAGACAGGGGTCTATATGAAAAAGGTGACGTTAAAACACAAACGCTTAAGTTAATGGAAGAGGCTGGTGAAATATGCAAAGCCACGTTAAAAGAAGATTATGACGAGGTACTAGATGGTATTGGCGATTGTGTAGTTGTACTTACAAACCTGGCTCACTTACACGGTGTTGAAATTGAAGAGTGTATACAAATGGCTTACAACGTAATATCTAAAAGAACTGGAAAGATGGTTAACGGAACATTTAAAAAAGATTAATATGAGCAGTAGAGAAATATCAGATGCTAAAAATGGTATCACATCAAGAAAAGAATATGGATTCAGAGATCCTGTAGTTAGAAACGTAGTTGATAAATTTGTGTCAAGATCAGATGTAGGCTTTGAAAAATACGGATCATCATTAGATGACGAACGTAGACTTAAAATGAAAGGTCTTACAAAATATCTTAATGATATACAAGAAGAGCTTATGGATGCTGTGCTATACATACAAGCTGCGCGTGAAGAGTTACAAGACTTATCTGAAGAAGCTTTGATTGACAGGCATAGAGATAACAACTATGAGTACTCTAACTCCGCTGCTGACTATGATGATGAAGAGGAAATATAAACGAAAAAAAGGTCCTGTCAGAAGTAAAAAAGTTACTTTTGACGGGATTACGTTTGCTTCTGGTTTAGAAAAGTACATGTATATAGCTTTAAAAAAAGCCAAGATAAAGTCTGAGTATGAAGGAAAAACTTTTGTTTTACAAGAAGGATTTAGTTTTGAAAATGAATCGTATGAACGCCAGTCAAATGGCAAGGGTGATATGGTAAATAGAGGGTGTAAAAAGATACAGCCAATAAGATATACACCTGACTTTATAGACATGAACGAGTTTATTATAGAGACAAAAGGTAGGGCTAACGAAAGTTTTCCTATGAGATGGAAAATGTTTAAGAAACTGGTAAAAGAACAGTATCCACATGTAACTTTATATAAACCTCAGAACCAAAAAGAATGCGATAAAGTAATAGAATTAATAATAGAAAAGAAGAAAAATAAATGAATGATGATTTAAATAAAAAAATACTTTCAGATTTAACGGTTCACATGAAGTATGCTAAGTTTGTTCCTGAGTTAAACAGAAGAGAAACTTGGGAGGAACTAGTAACAAGAAACAAAGAGATGCATCAGAAAAGGTATCCTGAATTAGCAGACCAAATACAATTAAACTATAAATATGTCTATGATAAAAAAGTTTTACCATCTATGCGGTCGCTTCAGTTTAGCGGTAAGCCAATTGAAATTAGTCCTAACAGACTATACAACTGTAGTTACTTACCTATTGATCATGTTGATAGTTTTAGCGAGTGCATGTTTCTTCTTCTCTCTGGTTGCGGTGTTGGTTATTCAGTTCAAAGACATCATGTGAATTTACTTCCTCGTGTAATAAAACCTTTTGAAGGTAGAACACGTAGGTTTGTTATTGGAGATAGTATTGAGGGTTGGTCTGACGCTGTTAAAGTTTTAATAAAGTCTTATTTAGGCTCTAAGAGATCATCTAAGGTTAAGTTTGATTATTCTGATATTAGACCAAAGGGAGCACAACTTGTAACTTCAGGGGGAAAAGCTCCAGGGCCACAACCATTAAAAGAATGTTTAGTAAAAATTAAAGGAATATTAGATGCAAAAGAAGACGCAACAGAACTCACTACGTTGGAAACTCACGATATTATCTGTCACATTGCTGATGCTGTACTTGCAGGCGGTATTAGACGGGCTGCTTTAATATCACTGTTCTCAGCATATGATGAGGAAATGATTTCTTGTAAATCAGGTAATTGGTGGGAAACAAATCCACAGCGAGGTAGAGCTAATAACTCTGCTGTATTAATGAGACATAAAATAACAAAAGAATTTTTCTTAGATTTGTGGAAACGTATTGAATTATCCGGAGCCGGAGAGCCGGGCATCTATTTCAATCATGATAAAGATTGGGGCACTAATCCATGTTGCGAAATAGCCTTGCGTCCCTACCAGTTCTGTAACCTGTGCGAAGTTAATGTAAGTGACGTCACAAGCCAGGAAGATCTTAACGATAGAGTTAAGGCCGCAGCTTTTATTGGCACGCTTCAAGCAGGTTATACGGAATTCCACTATCTAAGAGAAATATGGCAAGAAACAACAGAGAAAGATGCACTTATAGGTGTGTCAATGACAGGAATCGCGAGTGCCGCTGTACTCCCGCTGGATATGAAGGCAGCTGCAAGTACCGTAAAAAGAGAAAACACAAGAGTGGCAAAGTTAATAGGAATAAACAAAGCTGCAAGAACAACGTGTGTTAAACCCGCTGGAACAACATCTCTTGTGCTTGGAACTTCATCTGGTATTCACGCTTGGCATAACGACTTTTATGTTAGAAGACTACGTGTGGGTAAAAACGAACCTATATATAATTATCTAAAGAAAAATAATCCAGATTTAGTTGCTGATGAATACTTTAGACCACACGATACTGCTGTTATTGAAATACCACAATCAGCGCCGAAAGGTTCTATATTAAGAACTGAGTCTGCTTTTGACTTACTCAAGAGAGTTAAAAAAGTTGCTACCGAATGGGTTAAGCCTGGTCACCGTAAGGGATCAAATACTCATAACGTATCTGCAACAATTAGTTTAAAAGAAGATGAATGGGATAAAGCTGGAAAATGGATGTGGGATAACAGGGAGTGTTACAATGGTCTATCAGTTCTACCTTACGACGGTGGAACATACACTCAAGCTCCGTTTGAAGACATAACGAAGCAGGAGTTTAACAAGAGAGTCAAACTCTTAAACGATGTAGATTTATCTAATATTGTTGAAACAACTGACGAAACAGATCTATCAGGTGAATTAGCCTGTTCTGGTGGATCATGTGAAATAACAGGCTTATAAATTAAATTAAATTAAATATGAGTTTTAATAAATTAGACAATCTTTATGACGAATTACAAAACATTATTAACGATTCACAAAGTGATGTTACAAAATTTGTTGAGGGAAATAACTCTGCAGGAACGAGAGTTAGAAAGGCCATGCAGGCTGTAAAAGCTTTAGCTCAAGAGGTTAGAACTGAAGTTCAAAGTCAAAAGAACGCGCAGTTTTAATCGTATTATTAAATAAATAAAGGGGGTAACGAAAGTTACTCCCTTTTTTTTATATTGCCATTAAAAATATAGTTATCATAAGAGCTATATATATTAGTGGGCTAATGTCTACCTTGTGTGTCTTCATGTACACATAATCACCAAGAAGCTTAACATATTAATATTTACAATATTAAGTAATTGTTAAATTACCATATATTTAGTTTTACCTTTTTCTTTGTATGCTTTTAAACATCTATTTCTGTTTTTCTGAGCAGAAACATAACTAACGTGAACCCAATTAGGGTTATCATCGTCTCCAAACTCCCATATCATCTGATCAAAATCTAAATTATCTTTTATCCAATAATACATTTGAGAATTAGTCATGTGACCAAAGGTATCGTCAATATCCATAGCTTGACCTTTACAATGCTGCGAAGTAGCTGATCCACCTATAGCTTTATTTAATTCTGGCGATCTGTAGAAACTATTAATTTTTATAGGTCCACTTACATATTCTCTAAGAGGTTCGAAAACCTCGTTAGCTATTATTTCCATGAAATGCAGGTGATCGTCTGTAGGCGTATTGTCTATACTTTTTCTCAACGCTGTTGTGCTATACACTCCTTCTTTGTAGCTTATGTGTTTACTTATCATTTTATTTATGCTATTGTTATTTCTCCACCGTACACCTTGTCATTAGTGGCTGATGTTGTTGTTACTTGTATTGCTAAAAAATTTTTAGAAGTCGAAGCTACGTCTGTTATGTCTATAATTGTATTTGCGTTACCAGAACCTTTTGATACCATTGTGGTCGCATTTATTTGTGCTTCAAAAACCTCTACGGCTAAATCATTTTTATCATAAATCATGACGTGGGTAGCTGTCATTCCTTCTGGTATAGAAACAAAAGCAAACAACTCCGTGGCATTGTTAGCTGTTCTCATACCATAAAGACTACCAGCAGATTCAACATAACCAACTCCAAACTTTTGATTACCACCATCGTCATTAGCCATAAAATCTGATGGTATTAGTTTTATTACATTACCAAAAACATTAGGCGTAACGCCAGATGCTTTAGCAAATGTTACTTGATCATCGCCGATGTGAGCGGTATCAATTGAGCCGTCAGTATAGTGCTCAGAATTTACCGCATTATCTGCTATATTATCTCCATCAATAGCGTCAGCACCAATGTAATCGTGAGTTATAGCGTTCGCCCGCCAAGTACCTGAGGTTACACTTCCTAACCCTGTTATATTTGATTGATTTGCCACTTGTAATAAACCACTATTGTCTAAAGTAGCAGTACTACCCATAACTAACGTTCCCGCTACTATAGTGACAGAAGCAGTACCAAGACCTATCTTTGTATCTACCTCGTTATCTTGACTTCCACCTGTTAGCGTTAAACCAGATGCATTACCACCGCCATGCGCTTGTACTTGAAAAAGTAATTGTCCAGATTCTACACCATCAGACGCGTCGTTTATTTTTGGAACAATTTGAGCATAATTGATATGTTCAGGTGTACCAGCATCGTTATAACTTTTAAACTGTAATGCTGTAATTAAGTCATCATCTTGTCCAGCTGCACCTCTATTTTTGTTAAATACAAGTCTTGAGCCATCCGCGTTATTAGTTACATCTTCAATGGTTATTAAGGGCTTCTGAGTTGTACTAGACGAAATTGATAAAGTATCTGAATCTAAAGTTATATCGTTACCAGTAGCTGTTATCGTTAAGTCTCCAGAAGCTGTTATACCGTCTCCATTTACGTTAATATTGTCAACCTGAAGATTTGTTAAAGTTCCTAATTCAGTAATATTTTCTTGAGTGGCTCCCGTTACTGTCGCAGCTGTTGCGGCGCTTCCTGTTGTATTTTGATTTAATGTAGGTATATTAGTAGGGTGTATTGTGCCAGCGCTACCATTGGCCCAGTTAATATGTTCAGCAGCAACAAAATTTGCTAAAGAATCGTGATCAATAATGGGTTGTGGTGCAACTTGTACCGTACCCTCGTGGTCTGCAAAAGAACCACTACTCATAGCTAGTTTACCCGTAATAGTTGTTAACGAGGAAACACCACTTCCTATTGTTACATCTACTTCATCTTCAGCATCACCATCATTTATTACTAAACCATTAACAATCTCGCCATCATGTGTAGCCACAGCTAACGATATTTTACCACCTTCAGAGCCGTCAGTAGCGTCTTGTATGGCGCCTTTTATATGTCCAAACTTGATATTTTCAGGTGATCCAGCGTCGTTTTCACCGTAAAAAGTAATTATACCTAGATTTTCATTATCTTCAGTATCAGCAGCATCTTTTAAAAATTGTAACTCCCCAGAATTAGTCCTTGTAGTATCGGTTGATTTTATAGTTAAAAGACTATCTTCTAAATAAACATCACTACGAAATCTAGCTATTTGATCGTATATAATTTGTCCTATCCATTTCATATTAAGTTCCTATGATTACATCTACAGTGTCTGAGCTTCCAACGGTAATATACAAACCGTATTTTTCGTCGAATCTAAAAATAGAAGTTTCATCTAAAAGTAAAGATGAACCTGCTGGTACAACTATAGCGTGTATTAAGTTATAAGTGCTAGTTACACCACTAGTAGGATCGTCTTGAATAAACAATGTTACCGTAGCGTCGTTTGTAACGTGTACATTTGTTAGTAATATAGATTTTATACCAAAATTTGATTGCAAAGGAGAAACTAGTTCTACAGTTACACCGGTATTCCCTGTTACATTGTAAAACTTAGACATTTTCTATTGATAAAACACTATATACTCTACAATTGCCGCTCCATCTGATACAGATGCTGAACTTGGTTGAACAGTAATATCACCTACGTTACTAGCTCCATTCCAAGGAATAATCATCCACTCGTTACCATAAAGTCTACCTATTTCAAAAAAAGTTTGATCTGCGTTGTTTACTGTTTGCGTAGTTCCATCAGCTGCGTTTCCAAGACCTATGCGTAAAAACTTAGATGTATCACTTTCTAAATACTTGATGTATACCTTTGCCGCGGTATCTCCTGTAACCGTCATGTCTGCCACGGCGCTACCTGCTAGGGCTCCTTTTATAAGATCAACGTGATTTAAATTTTCTAAATGCACTCTTTGTACACCAGAGGTTCTTTCTAGTCCAACCTTAGTACCAGCCTTAGTCAACGTCATTGTTTTATTTATTGAAAGGCCATAATCTGTGATATCACTAGTTACGTTTAAAGTTGCTGTTATTTCTGCCATGTTTTTTTATTTATTTATATTAATATTACGCTATTACTAGGTTTTCCGTATGGTACTCTGTCCCCTCATTTATACACGTAAACTCTACGTACATTCCAGTAGCAACGCTAGGCGCTATTGTTATATCTCCGTGGTGATTATCTCCACCGGTTACGTCTGCCGGTTGACTCCAAGGCATCCATAAAAAATCTTGCGCGTATAGCTTACCTATAACATTTTCACATATTTTTACTGTAATATACTCTGTTTCATCTTCTGACTTGTTGCAAATATAAACCCATGAAGATTTACCGTTAAATGCTCTTAAATTAAGTCCATCTTCTACTATTGCTGGAAATATATCTATTGCGCTTGTTGATGTTAAATAAGCTCTAGCCATTCCAGTTGTTTGATCTAAACCTATTGTTGATCCTGCTTTTGTCAGTGTATTAGTGGCAGACAGCGATAAAGCGTCTGTCAATAAATCTGGGCTTGTTAGCGTAATCGCTGCCGTTGTTGTTGCCATAATTTTTATTTATTTGGTTATTATTGTTTATTCGTGTATTAACATTGTTTCATAAGTCATACCTGTATGTACGCTAGGTATAATAGTTATATCTGATGGGGATGAAGAACCTGTCCCAGCCGTGCCACCACTTATCGCTGCTGTTCCAGATGAAGAGGTTAGCGTATCTCCTGTTATAGCTGTATCACCGGTAATTACTCCATCAGAAGCAGCATATCTAGCTACAAACGTAACTACAGCGCCACTAACCGTAGTAGTCCAGTTTGGATATACTTGAGCGCTAACCTGAGCTGCAATATCAGCAGCAGTAGTATTAGCAGCCGTGGTAGTTATTCCATCAAATTCCCACGTGTCTCCAGCGGCCCAAGTTCCAGCTATGGTTACCCCGAAGGTTTCTTTTATTCCACTTGTTGCCGCCCAAGGAAAGAATGTCCAGTCTCCAGCATATAATCTACCTAAAGCCTCATCACCTACTTTAATAGTAAAATACTCTGAAGCCGTAGTTGAGACATTTTTAATATACACTTTGTTTGCTTTGTTAGCGGTGTAATCACCAGCTCTATATAGCGCTGTGTGAATTATAGCCGCGTCAGAACCGTATGTTAATTTTTTTCTAGCTAAACCAGTAGACTGTGTTACGCCTGTAGAGTTACCAGCCTCTGTAAGCGTTGATGTTGTTGTTAACGCTAGCTCGTCAGACAGTAAATCTGTACTACTTAAAGTTATTGTTGCAGTTGTTGTTGCCATGTTATTATTCTTTTATTATTTTCTTCTCTACTTTTCCATCGTCATAAATGTAAAATAGAACTTTATTTTTATTTTCTTTTGCTGGTCTACCTAACAAATCTGTAATCATTATTAACTTACTTTTTTCAGGTATTGTTCTAGTTAATGGTGGTCCTATCCAAGTTCCTTCGCAATAATCATAAGTTGCTTGACATATAGTATCCCACTCGTTCTCACAACAATAATCATCTACTGAAATAACCCAAGCATAACATTCATCATTTAAAAAGAAAGGATTACCAGATCCATTTATACACCACCCTGCCGCGTAGAGACACCCTAGCGAATCATGACCAAAATTTGTGTTAGCTAAAGAATCATAATTCCATGCGTTAACATCCATGCAACCAGTAATTACCGCAACACACGAGCCATTTTCAGTGTTAGCTAACGAATCGTAATTAAGTGCCGTAGAATCCATACACCCGTAAATATAAGGAATACAACTAAAGTCCTCTGTGTTTGCTTGTGGATTGTAATTAAGCATAGAAGGATCTGTACAACCATATGTGTAGGCAATACAAGAGCCATTATCAGTATTGGCTATTGGATCGTAATTAAACATTATCGAGTCCATGCAACCGTATATAAACGGCTCACAAGAACCATTGTCTACGTTTGCAAGTTGATTATAATTAAACATCGTTGCGTCAGTACAACCATAAACTATATCAATGCAACTATTATCATCTACATTTGCAGATGGGTCAAAATTAAATGCATTTGGATCAGTACAGCCGTAAATAATACCTATACAGCTACCATCATCTGTGTTAGCATTAGGATTATAGTTTAAAGCTATGTCGCTAGTGCATCCGTATATAAATGGTATACAAGTTCCAGGTGTGTTGGCTTGTGGGTTGTAATTAAAAGATCCACTTATCATACAACCAACTACAACAGCTATGCAACCACCGTTGTCTATATTAGCTTGTGGATTATAATTAAAAGCACTAGCATCAGTGCAACCCCAAACAGCTTGTGTCTGACAAGATCCATCACTAGTGTCAGCTATAAAACCTTGCGTGTAATATTCTAAGTAAGAAGAGTTAGTACAACCAAGAACATAGAAACATGGTAAAGCAGTGTTTGCCGTATCTACATAGTTTAACGCTAGTGAATCCATACATCCGAATACTTTATCAATACAATAGTTGCCACAATAAGTTGGCACAGTACGTTTAAATAAAGGTTGTATAAAAGGTGGTATAACTTCTATCATAGTCATACCTAATGGGTTTGTTAGTTTAAATCCACAGTGAGCAGCTGATTGAAATGCTTGTTGTGATATTGAAAACTTAAATGAAACTGGTTGAGGTGCTTTTAAATTTATAATGTATTCTTGAGAGTAAGCGGCCGTGTCTAATGTAAAATTCCAAACACTATCGCCTTGTGTTACCTCTAAGTTTGATGCTGCCCAACCATCACCAACTAAATCTGTTAGCGTTAAAACGTAATCACATGATGGAACTAAAGACATTGTGTTAGCTATAGAATCGTAGTTATATGCTAGCGAGTCTGTACATCCAAATACTATTAATGTAGAGCATGATCCGTCGCTTGTGTCGGCTAGTGGGTTAAATTCTACATAAGCTGGATCCATGCACCCAGGGACGGGAGGACAAGCATCCGACACAAAAACATGTATTGAATCATTTCCAAAAGCAGGATCTGTACCATATACTAAAGTATCATTACACTGTATTAAATAATAAGAACCATCTAAACCACCCCACAAAGCACCATTTAAACCATCACCATAGCTATCGTATATAGTAAAAACTAACGGGCCTTCTGGTAAGCATCTTTGTTCTAGTACAGAGGCATAATCTGGCTGAGATCCATAGTCATCACTATACGCAACCACGTTGTTACTAGTATCCTTTATTGTCCAATAAGTCTCACCTTGATATTGATCTAGGTTTATAACCACAGTAGTCGGCACACAACTAGGTGGGCCTTGAGCTGCGGTAATAAAAGGTAGTAATAATAGTAGTAATATCTTTTTCATTACTTACAACAACAAGCTTTACACCAGCCTAAACAAACTTTTTTAAAAGTTATTTTACACAATAATTTACAAATAAATTCTTTCATATTTTTAATTTTATTTTTCTCCACACTTCTTTTTAGGATTATTAACTTGTCTCCAATCTTCTTTTTGAAACCAATCACGTAGTGTGGCACCTTTTTTACGAGCGCCTTTTACATTTGTTTTTGAAGAACGTCTATATTTACCAGCCTTGCCAGACTTTTGTTTAGCAGCGACTAAGCTTGCTTTTTCTTTTTTACTCATGCTAGCTATTTTACTAGCAGGTAAACAAGTCTTTCTAGTACCACCACCCTTTTGTTTTTTAGTAGCGGGAGATGATTTACGACAACTACCTTTAGCTCCTTGAGCTGTGCCAGGCACCCGTTCGTATCCATTCCAACAAGGTAAAGGACTATTTTTAGTAAACTTAGACTTGATGTCGTACACTATTACTTTTTCTTCATTTTCATAGCTGCAGCTTTTTTCATCATCATAGCTGATTTTTTCACCAACTTAGTTCCTTCAACTTTCATTTTCATTGCTGCTTTTTTCATTTGAGCTGGAGACGCTTCTATTTTAGCCTTTAACTTAGGTGGTAAGTTTTTTTGCTTGCCTACTAAAGCTTTTTTAGCTGGAGATTTTTTAGCCATTTTCATTGCTGCTTTTTTCATTTTTGCTGGTGCTTTTTTCATTTTAAATTTTGTTTTTTATATGTTTAAACATTGAGTTACCTAATTCTTCGCCCATCTTACTGTCTGACTTATAGTGAGCACGGGCAACTCTACGACTATAAGATATATTTTTAGCTGTCTGCATAAAAGCAGATTCACCGTATTTCATTTTTAAAGCATTTCCTATTAACACACCTTGTACAGAGTGACCTGAGGGATACGATGGTGTTTCCATAGACTTCATTTTAAAATGAGCTATTGATTTGTCAAGATCATAAGGTCTAGGTCTGTTATGATATTTCTTTAGCTTCATAATTACAGGTGCAGACTCTTTTATAAGTTTTTGAGCAATACTTTTATCATAATTGTTTATACCTTGCTCTTCTGCGGTTTTTTTAAATGCAGTTTCTATGTCATCATATTTCTTAACAAACTCTTTTCGTAATGGTATTTTTTTAAGAGCTTTAATTTCTTGATCAGTATCAAAACTGCTATTACTAGTTGGCTTTATTTTTTTAAAACTAGATATACTAAAGTCTTTAAACATTACTTTTTCTTTTTACCACCACCAAATTTACCTGGCCCGCCAGCTTTAGTACATCTCACTCCCCAACCAGAAGCGTAGGCACTAGGCCAAACCTTAAACTTACGTTTAGCAGCCGACTTACAAGCGCTGCTAATTTTTTTTAATGCTGAACTTTTTTTTAATTTCATATTTTGTTTTTTAACATTTCCACCTACGCCTAGCAGCCTTACCTCTTTCGCCGGTCCAACCTTTTGATCTAGCACAGAATGATTTTCTTCTACCAGCGGCTTTACTACCAGGCTTAACTTTACCCGTAACAGCTGTTTTTAGTTTACTACCTGGGTTTTTACGTCTATAAGCTTTAACTCCCTTAGAAGTCATCCCAGCACCCTCTTCTGTTGTTCTAAAGTTTCTGTTTTTACCTTTTGTAGTTTTTCTAACGTCAGGTTTTCTTTTTCTTTTTTCAAACGGACTTTCTTTAGTGCGATCTTCGCCTGGTGTTCCACCTTGCATAAATGTTCTGCGTCTACCACAGCTGGTAACTGGATAAGGATTGTTTTTTAGTTCAAATGCCATAATTAAAAGTCGCTCATTAATAATTCATTTATTGCTCCTTGTACTTCTTCTTTTGTTGCTATCATTTTAAAACTAAGGTCAGCTTGAAACCTTAAAGCTTCTTCGCCATCTTTAAATATTATAATAGTAGGTACAACAGCTATTTTATATTTAGTTTGCGCCTCTGTGTCTGTAGCTATATCTGTAATTCCTTTAGTTTTACAATCTTCAAGATCCATAAACCAGTTAACAGAGTTAACATCGTTCCAGCCAGCATTAAAATGTTTCGCCTCTATTTGAGAGTAGGCGCTGTTACAAATTAGTAGTAGTAAAAAAAATAAATTTCTCATTATCTATTATACAACTTGTCTTCTATTTTTTCTAAAGACTTTTTTATCTCATCAACATCTTTCTTCGTCTCCATGATAGTATTACGTATCATTTGATCTTTCATGTTGAACTCCATTCTAGTAACCTCGTCTGGTGGTATCAAAGGTAATTCTTTTGCCTCAGCAATATCTGCTTGCAACATAAACCACATGCTAATTAAAGTTGCCATGCTAAAACCTATACCTATTAGCGTTTTTATGCTTAATTTAAACGCTGTGTCTTCATTTAATTCTTTTGCCATTTTTTTAAAATATAACGTAATTTAATCCTAATTTAAAATCGTACCATTCTCTATTCCAGTACTTGTTGTATTTTCCTTCTATAAAATATCCTAAATTTTTATTTTTCTTTATACCGTAAATCAAACCAAACGAGTAATCATACCATTGGCCGTCAACATAATTATGATAACTAAACTCACTACCATCGTTGTAGTGGTATGGCATTAGGCTAGCCCAAGCATGAGTCCATGTTTGCTTTGTGTACTTATAGTAATCAAAACCTACAACAACTGAATGTTGTATTGTTTTTTTTAATTCATTTCTTTTTCTAGCCGTATAATCTGATAATACTTGCGGTATTACCAAGGCCTCCCAAACCTCAGCGCTAGTAGCCACAACATTTCCAGAAGGGTCGTAGTAAGTGTTGCTATACAC
>Ga0208157_1000601_pt1 | contig 18922 bp, 13 predicted proteins | sample 5_EtaG_FD_184077 | JGI IMG/M metagenome (GOLD analysis project Ga0208157, IMG submission 184077) | Marine viral communities from the Subarctic Pacific Ocean - 5_ETSP_OMZ_AT15132 metaG (SPAdes) (version 2) | ecosystem: Environmental > Aquatic > Marine > Oceanic | place: Pacific Ocean | collected...
ATGCTTATGGAGAACCTCTTTGGTGTGTTGGTACTGGTATGCGTAATACCCATCTTCGCGCTATTGCTCCCACTGTTAGTAATAGTAAACTTTCTGGAAATATTAGTCCCGGGATTGAACCCTGGGCGGCTAATGTATTTACGGAACAGTCAGCTAAAGGCACGTTCATTAGGAAAAATCCTACACTGGTTAAAGTGTTGGAAAAGATAGGAATAAATAACAAAGAAACATGGGACAAAATATTAGCAGATGGAGGTTCGGTACAGGATATAGAATCTTTAGACGCAGATACCAAAGAAGTATTTAAAACATTTAAAGAGATTAACCAATTAGAGTTAGTCAGACAAGCTGGTATACGCCAGCAATATATAGATCAAAGTGTAAGTTTAAATTTAGCTTTTCCAGCTGAAGCCAATCCTAAATGGATAAATAAAATACATTTAGAAGCATGGAAAAAAGGAATTAAAACTTTATACTATATGAGAACTGAGTCTGTTCTTCGTGGAGATATAGCCGCGAAAGCAATGGACGAAGAGTGTTTAAGTTGTGATGGATAGTAACTAAAAAAGGGGAGCTCGATTGAACTCCCCTTTGGTTACAGGATCTTCGGGTATGGTACGCCCGTTATATTTTGATCCTTAACAATTCCATCTACGTCTAGCAGCTCGACCTCTTTCACCATCCCAACCTTTAGATCTAGCACAAAAAGATTTTCTACGCTTAGCATCTTTACTACCTGGTTTTAACTGCGACGGCTTTTTAGTTACCGCGGTTTTTAATTTACTACCAGGATTTTTTCTTTTATATTCATTAACTCCTTTCTGAGTCATACCACCACCAGCATCAGCTCCTGTACCTGTTGGATTTGCTTTGTTAAAGTTTTTACCTTTACCAATAGTACGTCTTGGCTCTGCTTTATTTACGGGACTATCATCAAATGGTTTAGAAATTGTATCATAAGTTAATTTAGTATCATCTGAGTATATAGGACGATTAGATAATACACCATCTTCAGGATCTACATTAACACCAAACTCAGGACTAAAAAATGGTTTATTATATTTATAAGCTTCACTTTGTAAACTATCTTTTTGCACTTGACTTAAAGCTTGAAACGCTTTTTTATCAGCTGGATCATATCTAAAACGTTGTTTAACATCATGACCTTCACCACGACTTTCTCCATATTTTTTATTTTTTAAAGGAGATGTCATATAGTTTCTTCTTCTACCGCATGAAGTTACGGGAAACGGATTACTTTTTTGTTTATACATTATTCACCACATTTTTTACTAGGGTCATCAACTCTTCTCCAGTCTTCTTTTTCAAACCAGTCTCTGAGTGTAGCTCCTTTTTTACGAGCACCCTTTACATTTGTTTTACTTGATCTTTTGTAAGCACCTCTTGAAGCAGCAGACTTCTTTGAACTTACTAATTCTTTTTTCTTATCAGAAGACAAGCTAGCTATTTTAGCTTTAGGTAAACATGTCTTAGATGTACCACCGCCTTTTTGTTTTTTTATAGGTGATGATTTACGACAACTACCTTTTGCGCCTTGTGCAGTGCCAGGTACTCTTTCATAGCCTTTCCAACATTTGAAAGGTGAGTTATGTAGTTTAAATGCCATTTCTTTCTTTTATATGGTTATACATTGCGTCTCCTAATTCTTCACCAACTTTTGAATCTGAAGCATAATGAACTCTTCCTACTAATCTGCTTTGTGAAATATCATTTGCTGCTTTCATAAAATCATTTTTATATTGAGGATACATTTCACTAAATGCATTTGCAAACAACTTTGACTGAGCAGAATGACCTGATGGATATGATTTTGTTTTAGCCGTGTCCATGTTAACAACGTCTAAATTTAAACCTAATCCTTTAGCCAAACCTTGTGGTCTAGTTCTACCGTGATAATTTTTAAGTTTTGTAATTATATCAGCACTATCATTGTTAAGCTGTGTAAACGTGTCTTCAGGAAATGCAAGTCCTTTTTGTTTAAAAATATTTTTAAAAACTTTTTCTTGATCATCATTGTATTCAACAAACTCTTTATTAATAGGTATTCTTTTAATGTCGTTTATTTCTTTATAAGTAGTTAAAGAGCCATCACTTGGTGGTCTTTTACGTTTAAACTGCTCTATATTAAAATCATTAAAAAGACTCATTATTTTTTCTTACCTCCTCCGTAATTGCTTGGTCCACCGGCTTTAGTACATCTTACACCCCAACCTGAAGCATAAGCACTAGGCCAGACTTTAAACTTCTTTTTTGCAGCAGTTTTACAAGGACCACTAATTTTGTTTAATGGGCTTTTAATACCAGATATTTCTAACGGTGACTTCATTGATATACCCATTTTAGTATTTTTACCAGGAGCTCTCATGTGCTCACGAGATCTAGCCTCAAAAGATTGTCCTTTTTTCTTCGGCTTGGGTTTAGGTATATTAACAGGTTTTGCTTTTTCAACCATAGACTGCATACCTTCTGCTAAACCTTGCTTAGCACCTTCTACAGCAACTTTACCTGCAGATTTAAGATTACGTCCAACTTTTGTTCTTTTCATTTTCTTAGAAGCTGCTTTACCAGCAAGAGATCTGTTGATAGACATTTCACTTATCTCTTTTGCTCTCTTATCGCCCATATGCATAGTATTATAACCAGTTCTTGGTTTAATATTTTTTTCATTTTTAAGTGGAGATCCTGATATACCTAGCATGTTTAAAACAGATTTCTTTTTTATTACACCTAAATCAACACCGACTTGCCCTGGATAATCCTGTTCTTTTATAGATTTGTCTGTTATTGAAGAAACCGCGTGTAACCTCTTATCATCTTCAGTCATTTTCTTAGATTTATTTTCATAATAAGCTTCTTGAGGATCTTGTTGAAAACCAGCTTCTCCTCTTTTAGGATCTTCTTTCATAGAAGGTGCTAGCTGCCAATCTTGAATCCCAGATCTGTCTTGTTGTTCTCCATCATCTGTTGGTATTAACCTTATTTTACCTTTGTTAGTATCATAGTAAAATTCATTTTTTTCTCTATCATACTCAGCTTGATTTTCTTCAGCACTTGTAGGTATTAATTCTTTTTTGTAACTACCGTCTTCTTGTCTTTTAACAGTTGTTTTACCTTCTCGGTCCATGTATTCTTTTCTGAAATTACTCCAAGCTTCTTTAGCTCCAGATTGCTGTCCTACTTTTCCAGCTGCTTGAGCTGCTTTTGCCATTTGTTTGTTCATGTTAAATTGTTTTATATTTTGTCCTACCTCTATCGTCTTTGTAGGCTTTTAAACATCGATTTCTATTTTCCTCTTTTGAAACATATGATACATGTATCCAGTTAGGATTCATATCTGTACCAAACTCCCATATTACTTGATCAAAATCAAGCATTTCTCTTATGTAAGTAAACATCTCAGCGTTAGATTTTCTGCCATAAACATCATCAATATCAATTGCTTGTCCTTTACAATGTTGACTAGAAGTAACTCCACCTATTGCTGTATTAAGTTCTGGTGATCTAAAAAATGAGTTTACTTTTATAGGTCCACCAACCCAAGCACGTAATGGCTCAAAAACTTTTTCAGCAGTAACTTTCATATTTTCTAACTGAGTAGGATTAGGTGTGTTATCTATACCTTTACGCTTAGCTGTATTTGAATGTATAGCTTCAGCATAAGTTATATGTTTACTTATATTTTCCATATTATTAGTTTTCATTAAATACCGCGTAAGCATGAACCTTACGTTTTTTACCAAAAGGTATTGTAGCAATTAACTCTCTTCTATCTTTTGATTCTTCTTCTTGTGGATAGTATTTAGGATTTTTACTATTTAATTTTTTCTTTTTCATTTTAAAATTGTGAAGCTTTATTTACTTCGTTTATTGCTTCTTGTATTTCTTCTAAATCAGCAGGTAATAAAAGATCTAGACCTGCTTTAAAAACATTTTCTTTTACACCATCTTTAAATATAATTAATGTAGGTGCCATACGCACTCTGTATTTCTTTTTTGATTGTGGTGCTTTAGCTATATCTATTCTATAGTAAATAACATCTTCTAATTTATCCCAATCAGCAAAACAATTTGCTTCATTAAACTTAGCCCAAAATTCTACTATAACTGGTTTTTTTTGATCATCTCCAAAAGCTTCATTAGTATTTATAGCATCTTCAAACCCATCATCTGTTAACCAATATTCATCAGGAACATCTTGCTGGCTAAAAGATAAAAAAGGTATTAAAAGTAAAATTAAGTATTTCATTATCTATTTTTTTGTATTTCATATAATCTCTCATCAATTTTATCTAATTGATCTCTCATCGCCTCAACATCTTCTTGTGTGTCCATAATTGTCTGTCTAATCAACTCATCTTTTAAATCATATTCTACTCTTTCAATAACTGGTTTTGGCAACTCTTTAGCCAAAGCTATATCAGCTTGTAATGTAAAATATATTAAAGCTAACGAAACTGCTCCACCTATTATCATACCTATCGTTTTAAGATCAAGTGTTACTTTAGTATCTTCACCTATTTGCTTTGCCATTTTATTTTAATGTTATGTTTAATCCTACTGAACTATTATATATTTTACTATCCCAGAACTTAGTGTATTCTCCTTCTACAAACAAACCTATACTTTTACTAAGTTTCCAACCAAATTGTACACCAGTTTGGTAATCACTCCATTGTTCTTTTTCAGCGTCTTCAACTAAACCTCCTAAACCCCAGTTGTTTCTATTGTGATAGCTGAAAGCTTCATCGCCTTTTACATATTTATGATACGGTAATAAATAAGAACCATAAGCATGAAGCCAGAAATTATTTTTATAATGATAATAGTCAAAACCGATCACAGGTGATATTACACCAAAAGCATCAATATCTTCCCATATCTCATCATTATAACGATTCATAAGATCAGTAAATACTGTCTGTCTAAATTGTAGATCAGTATAAGCTACAGTTTCACCTTCTTCATCAATCCAGTACCAATCAGATACTGTTTCACCTGTATAATCATCTTCATATGTATAATAAATATCGTCGTATCCATAATAAAATCCTAAAGTATACCAAGGATTAACAGCTTGACCTTGAGCATTAGTTTCATTTAACCATATCTCTACAGGATTATAACCATAAGGTCTTTCATGTGTTCGATACATAACTCCACCTGATAAACTAAATTTTTTACCAATTGGTAGTTTGGCTCTTAATTCTGCAGATTTATAATCAAAGTTAATTTTACCTTGTTTTCTACTTTCTATTTTTGCAATATGGTATTTACCACTGTGTTTTAAGAAATATCTATGATTTTTAAAAACATCATCTCTAGATCTTTCTTTTTCAGTATGAAATACATATTCAAAACCTTTTATAGCTGAGTTAGGTGCTGTCATAGACACGTTAGATTCAGTGCCATCGTAGTATTGTTTGCCTTTTATTTCATAATCAAATCTAGCAATCTTACGAATACCAAAACCATAGCGATAATCATAGTCATAATAGTCAGTACCGTCGACTACAACAGGTACATCGTACAAACTACCGTTAGGATTTGTTCTAACAAAATAACTCGGTGCATTTTCTTTAGAGTTTTGAATATCTCCAGAAATATACACTGTACTATATTTTAGAAAGTCTTTAAATAATTTATTTTTTTCTTGAGCGTTAGCAGATACCGCAATAACCGCCGCAAATAGGACACATAGTATGTTTTTCATTATTCATTATTTATATTTTTTAAACATTAATTTATATAATAGCTTATTCCAAGCTTGTTGTAATTTGTCAATAAATTTTTTCATAGTTATGGTTTTTTATAGTATTGTATCAATCCGTCATATCTCTCTATCTGTACATAATCAACTCCAAGTTCACCTTTTGGTTTACCTGAGTTTGGCCCTGTAAAAGGCACTCTCTTTGTAAAGCCATTTGCTTTTGCGTTTCTAACATCAGCTTTAAATTTCTTTTTTAAAGTTTCTTCATCTTTTAATTCTTGCTGTATTGTACTTTCTCTACCCCAATATGGTAAACCAAAGTTCCAACCATTCCAACCTAATAGTAAAGCTATTTTTTCATATGTTCTAGTTTCTTCATCAAAAGCTTGACTAATATTGTTATATTTTCTAAGAGCTCTATCTATTGGTATATTAGTAAAGGCAGATATTAATTGAGAAACAGCTAGATAAGCTGGGTTTTCTATGCTCCAACCTCTATTTTTAATTTCTTTCATATTCCAACTAAATGTTCTCAAAGCTGTTCTAACATTACGAACCTTTTGATCTATTACAGGTGATATATCAAACAAGTTAAATACAGCTTCTTCATATTTAGGACTCTTTCTATCATGCTGGAATTTTAATTCTCTTATTACATTTTTTACCGTAGATATTATAGCTCCACCAAATCCAAGACCAAATAATAATGAGTCCATCATACCGTTTATAGTATCAGCTACTTTATCTTTTTCTCTTTCATCATCTTCATCAAATGCTAGAGCAAATAAAGCTTGTTGTAAAGAATTAAATATTAAATTTTGTATAGCAACATAATAAACAACACCAGATAAATTACTTAAATCACTTTCACGCTGTGTCATTCCTGGTCTACGTCTTCTATTGATAAAGTCTAATAACATTTTCTTAGCCTTTCTATTATACTGCATTGTAACGTTTTGATAAGATAATATCGTACGTCCAAATAAACTTGCTTGTTGAGAAGATATTTTACTAGGATTACTTGACTGTTGTGTTTCTTCTGCTATAGAATAAAAATCATCAAATGCTTTTGTTTCTGCTTCTTTCTGTGTATAAAGTTTACCAGTTTCTGGATTAACTCTTTTCAACAATGATTTTACTCTATTAATGTAAAAAGGAGCACCACCTGTTGCAATAGCTAAACTATCCATGATTCTTGTAATTATAAAACCTTTATCAAGTAAATAGTTAAGCATTCCTTTAAAACCACCTTTATTAGCGGCCGCAGCAAGTTCAGCTTCATTTACATTAATCTTTAAACCATCACGTCTATTTACAAGATAATCAGAGTTCATCAACTTCATAACTGTAGGAACATAATCTTTACTAACAAACGCTTTAGCAGCTGCATATATATTATTATCACCCCAATTTAAAAAGTTTACATTAGATAGCATCTGTAATGATCCAGATCTAACATTTAAAAACATCGCTACACCGACAGAACTGTTTATCCAGTCCATCATTTCATTAACTTGACGAGATCCACTTCCTGTATAAGTAGGTCTATTAGTTCCTGATCTCATACGTGTTATAGAATCTTTTACAGCTTCTACATATTTAGAACCAAATGCTTTTTCTAACTTGTTAAGATTTTTTTCAGAGAATACAATATTTATATTTGAATTCCATTCAGATAATAATTCAGCTCTAAAGGTTGTATCTAAACTACCTAATATATCAGATTTAATATCACCAGCCAACCAATTATTTTTAGGACCAGGATATTGTGCTTCTTTTTGTATTAACTGTATTTTATCTGCAAATTGTTGTAATTCAAAATCAGTATTAACAGCATTAACTAAACCATCTATATCTGCTTGAGACATACCAGGAATATCCATACCTTGTTTATTCCATAAATAAACTCTTGCTGCTTGTGACTTAGTAAACGATTTATATCCAACTTCTTGATTCAAAGGATTAGTAAAAAATCCTTTTACACCTTTACTTCTTAAACTAGGGAAAGCTTTTTTAAGAGCTGCAAAATCATTCGCCACAGTAGCTTTAGCAGATATTAAAGCTTGTTCAGCTTTATCATAAGGAGCTATTAAATTTTCAACAAACCATTTTCTTTGTCTAGTACCTTTCTCGCCTTTTCCAAACATATAATATCCTAAACCTAAGAAATCATCAGCTGATGCTGTTATTTTAAACTGTCTTAATACTCTTTTAAAGAAACCCTTGTCTCTTTTCTTACCTTCAACTCTAGCTTCTACCTCGCTTACTAATTGTTCTGCTCCTATACCTGTAGCGTCTTCAATTAAATCATTCATCTCTTGATCAAGTCTAGTTGCTTTATCATCTATAGCTTGTTGAACTCTTGATTTAACATCTATTTGACCAAGTATATCTTTTACAGTTTGTACATTTAATAATGAATCATCTGCAAAATAAAAATCATTATATCCTTCAGCTGCTTTACTTAACAACCAATCTGCTTTTGCTTGAGGTGATCCATCTTCTAATGTAATAATATTTTCAATAGGTATATTTAAACCTATACTATCAGTCCAAACTTTAATAGCATTTTGAGAAGCATTTGGTCTAGCTGTAACAATAAAAATATCTTTAGACCCATATTTATCTTGACGTCTTAAAGCTGTTCCAGCTAATGGACCTTTTGACGTAGATAAATCTACATTGTCAAAATTACTATAATCAAACTCTGCGCCTTGTTCTAATAATCCTTCGTACTGTACAGCGAATTCACCTGCTGTTAACTCAGATGTTTTACCATCAAGTGTGTATATTACTTTTTCTTTTGTTAAAGCTAAAGTATCGTCCATGTCAAAAGCACTTAAACCTTTTGGTTTTTTGAAAGGATTTAAAGCTTTTATTCTTGCCGCTAATGAATTTAATAATGTTTTCTTAACTTGTTTAGATGTTCTAGGAACTCTACATGGTGATGTACATCTTTTTTCTAGTAAAGCCTGCGTATACTCTTGTATTTTTAAATTTTGAGCAGCAGCGGCTTCTGCAATTGGAAGCATAGTGTTAAACTCTTTTAATACTTCAGCTTTGTTTTCACCTTGTTGTAATCTAGTTATAGCTTTATTTTGAATTTCTATTATATTAGGAACTTTTCTGAGAATTTTATCTACTTGAACACCATAGTATTCCGCTATAGTTTTATTATACTTATTTAATACATATTGATTAGGATTTATAACGTTTTCACCCGTGTATCTTACTAAAGAACCTAACCCTTGATAAACTTTTGCTACATTACCATCTCTTAATCCGGTGAATACAAGATTAAAAGCTTCATTCATTTTAGATTTTAAACCTTTGTTAGCTAGATCAGCATGCTCACTTGCTAACATAGCTCCTTGTATATATGAACCTTTAACTACAGGTCTAACAATATTCATTTGATCAGTAGCAGCCGCATATAATAATAATCTAGCTAAATTTTGAGCTGGCAAACTATGTTCTTCATCTATTTTAGAAGTAAAATCAGGTTTACCCGTATTTATGTCAATAGGGTAAAAAGCATAAGGCGCAGCTATCCTTATCATGTGATTCATATTGTTACCACTGTCATCAATCATACTATCGAATACTGGTAGGTATTTCAAATTATCCCCTTCACGTAAAAAACTACCTAAATCATCAAATAAATCTAAAACATCATCTAAATTTTGTTCACTATAAACTATATCTGTAGCATTTTTATCTAATGTACCTTTTTTATTTTTATATCTAGTTCTGTTTTGTTCTAAAGTAGTACCTTCAGCTCCAGAAATTGAAGAATCAAATTCTGAAACAGTGTTAAAATTTAACCTCTTACTTCCAGTCATAGAAGATTTAAGTAGTTCAGTATATTTTTTTCTTTTATCAGGATCTTTTATAGTATCTAAAAATCCATTTATACCTTCTTCCCTTAACTCTCTAAATGTTAACTTATTAGAAGCATCTTCTTTTGAAGCTACTTCAGATATAGCATCTAAATCATAAATTGTTCTTGATTTTTGTTTACCTTTTGACTTACCTCTTTGTCCTATGTATTTTTCTGTTTTAACAGGTATCTTTTTAAAACCAAACATACTTGACAGTGAAGTACCTTCTTTATCTTTACTAAACTCAAAATAAGCATCAGAATCTTTTAAATTAACTTTCTTTTTAGCCTTATCTATTTTCTTTTGCAACTTTTCTTTAGCTAATTTTTCTCTTGCTTTCTTTTTATCCGCTTCTTTAATAGCTCTTCTACCATCAACAGGAGTAGGAGTAGGACTAGCGCCGGCTGCTTGTTTAACCGGAGCATCTATTACATCTAATGAAGTATCTTCTTTAACTCTAGCATCTAATAAATTTTCAACTGTTTGCATGAATTCTACAGCAGTAATACCACTATCACCTAAAGCTGTTTCTAGTCTCTGCATAAAACCTTTATCAGCCATTAATTCATTTATAGATTCTAAAGCAAAATCATTTGCTAAAATCTGATACATTGACTGTTGTCTTTTTTCACCAGCTAAAAAATAATCTTTAAACTCTTGTAGACCTTGTTTTGTTATTTTAGGTATACTATATATTTGTTTGTTGAAATTACTAGGTTTACCTGATTTACTTATTTGTTTAGTAGGTGTAATACCTATTTGTTTAATTCCAAATAGTTTGCCAAATCTTCTTTTTATAGTAGCTGCTGGTATAGACTTGATAAATGCTTCATCTAAAGAATTTATAAAATCTTTATACGCTTTACTAGCAAATGTACCTATATCTCTTCTTAACTCTTTAAAATAAGATTTTTTAACATTGTTTTTAATTTCACTAACTATTGTAGCAGGATTATCACCTTTATTAACAGCTAGTAATATATCTTTTGCAACTTGGTCTTCAATGTTAGCTTTAGTTTCAGATACATCTTGGTCTTGCACTTGATCTGTTTCAGAGGAATAAACTTTTTCTCTTGTACCAACTGTTTGATCTTGATCTAAATCTTGTTCCTGCGATGTATCAGCAACTTGCATTGCATCTTCTCTGTCTAAACTAGCGCGTTCACCTTTACCTATATTTTCTCTAGTTATTCTCTTAGCTCTAAGAGCAAATAAATTACTAGTTTGTTTTCCTGGTCCTTGTAGATTTACATCTTGATCTTCATTGTATTCTCTTAATGTTAACAAGTATTCATTTTCCAATGCTGTTCTAAATTGATCTCTTGTTAATAAACTACCAGGTTTATATTCTCTTTTTAAAGCCGCTTCTATTACAGGAGCCGCTGCTTTTAATACTCTTCTTTGATCAAATCTATTATCTAAATCAAAATCAGCATCATTCATAAGCCTATCTGTTCTACTATATGAATCGTTTTCAGCAACAATATTTCTAACATCAGGTGCACCAGCAGCTTCGGCTTGTATTATTTCGCCTTCTACTGTTTGTGGTCTATTAGTTCTTGTTCTTTGATCTTGAGTAAAATCTTGTACACCTTCGTTTAATTTAGGTCCTTGTTGTGCTGGAGAAATGCCATCATCAGCTATACTAAAATCTCTATTTAAAGCACGATCTCTAGGATCTACAAAGTTTTGAACACCTGCAAATCTAGATACATTGTTAAATATAGCATCCATTACTTTTGGAGGTATAAGAGTATTACGAGTAATAGGTTTATTATTAATATTGTTTTTTATAATATCAGATATTTCAGTATTTATTTCTGATAACCTACCATCTAATCCTTGAGAACCACTTATAGTTTTATCATTAATTTTTTTAATTTGATTTGTAGTGCTTTTCTTTTCTCTTAATAAATCTATTAACGCTTTTTTATCTGCACCTCTTACTGTTGGAGGTACTTTTATAGCAGCTTCTCTAATATCAGATACTGTTTGTATTTTATTTCGTTTTTGTACAGGCGTTAAATTATTATTAGTTTTAATAGCTTGTTGTATATCTAAAAACGCTTTATTAGCAGCGGTACTAATACCAGCACCACTTCCTCCTGGACCACTTTTTCCTGGACCAATTCCTCCATCATCATTATTAAACCCAGATATATCATATTTCTCAGCTATTTGCATAGCTCTACCTTCATAGTTTAAATTATCATAACTACCACCTTTATTACTCTTGTTACTTAATGCAACACCACCAACACCCATGAATATACCCATATTGAAACCCATTTTAGCTTCTTCTATGATCTCATCTACATCTATATTTTTATAAAATATACTAGAAGTAGCTTCATTTTCCATATCACCTTTATAAAGGTTCATAGCATTTTCAGCTACTTGAGCCATGTATGATTGAAAACCTTCTGTTGCTCCTTCAATAACACCGTCTATGGTTGTAGCAGCTCCATATGAAACTAAACCTCTAGCGTAATTAGCAAATGTAGCTCCTAGTATTTTATTACCAGCTGTGCTTTTTAATATATTACCAGCAACATTACCTGTTATGTTACCACCTAATTTACCAAATAAATATTCTGAAGCACCTGTTAATGCAGCAGCTGTTAAAGCCGGCATCTGAGAACCATATTCATCTTTCGACAAAGCGTCTAAGTAATCTTCAGTTGAAAAACCTCCTTCACCATATTCGCCTTCCATTTGTCTTCTAAGACCTTGCATATAAACATCAGCGTAAACTTGAGAAGCCATAACACCAGATCCTACTGCTAACAAACCACTACCTAAAGTAGCAGCAGGTATTCCTGCAAATGAAAGAGTTCCTCCAGACATAGCGGTTGTTGCACTACCAGCGGCTAATAATATACCGCCTAGCGTACTTGGCACCATATGCGGTGCTTGTTTTATCATATCAGCTGAACTGTTTACGAACCAGTCAGGAATAGCATATCCATCTAGCTCCATGTCTGCGTAGTCAGCAGCAAAACTAGCATATCTTTCTTGTTGTGATAAATCACCTAAATCTTCAGTAAGATCTCTTACAGTGTTATCGTATCTTTCTTTTCTTTTAGCATAAAAATCTTTTAATGAATCGTCTTCACTCCAACCGTGTAGTAAATTCCAATTCATCCAACTGTCTATTTCTCCATTAACCTCTCTAGCTTCCGCTAAAGTCATGTTTTCACTAAGATCTCCATTTTCTATACCATCTTTTATAGAATTATATATTTCAGATCTACCTTCCATTTCAAGTTCTTTTTGCAATGCTATCTCTATAGTATTAGATACGGTTCTTATACCGGCAGGTATACTAGCCGCAGAAGCTCTAACTTTTTGCCAAGCTTTATTCCACCAGCTTTGATCGTTTGATAACGACTCATCTATCTCTCTATATACATTGTCATCTAACCATGTGTCATAATTATATTTTTCAAACGATCTAAATCTATCTCCGTATAATTCAGCTGATGCTAAACCATAATCTTGGAATAATCTTTTAGCTACTTTATTATTCTTTAAGTTTTCTTGAGTAGTATTGTTATACCAGTCTGCAAATTCTTCTTGCATCAAAGGCATGTTTTCCTCACTAACTAAACCATCTTCATCTGCATATTTTTCTCTTAACTTTTCTATATAATCTTTAGAAAGCTTATCAGTAGCTTCTCGTGCTTGCATCGTAGCAAATTCATATCTGGGATCATTGTGAACTGCTTTATCAAAAGTTTGCTTATAAGCTTCTTGAAAAGAATTAAATTCAGCATCTATAGCTTCATCTTCTGTATATTTTTTTTGAGTCTGTGGATTAACAGTACCCATAAAATCATCTTTATTAAGTATTTCACTATCCTCAGGCATGCTCCTCATCACATAATCTTTTACTTCTGGATCTATTATAGATATTTTAGCTAATTCTTTAGTAGTTAAATCTATTTCTCCATCATAATATTCTATTAATTTTCTTTGATTAGCTCTTTGATCTGCCGCTGATATTAATTGATTATTATTTTTTAAAAAATCTAAAATAGTTTGTTGATTACTAGATGTAGGCTGTATATTTAATTTTTCTCCATTAGGAGCTGTAATTAATAAAGACTCGGTTTGACCACTCATGTCATCTGGATCTTCGCCTTCTTCAAAAGAAAAACCAGCTTTAACAAAAGGTTGCAAAGCTTTTATAGCTCTATTTGTACTAGTGTCCCACTCGCCTCCAATTTTATTTCTTCCTGATATACTATCACGCTCGCCACTTAAATCTGGAACCATTATGTTATTGGCATCTAAATTTAATTGAGTATCAAAATCAAAATCTTCTATAACTGAATCTTGTTTAGCAATACGAATATTAGGTGTAAATCCTTTTATTTCTTTTATTTTTGCATTTAAAGCATTGTAATCAACAGTACCATCAGGTAAAAGCGGTATAGCGTCTGCACCTCCTGCAAATATTTCATTATAAGCTTCTTGCTGAGCTATTAATTGATTTTCATAATTATTGCTACCTTGTGTTTTTTCATTACCTTGTAATTGAGCCGCTATATCAAAAGGTACGCCTTCTACCTCTATCATAGTATTATCAGGTTGAGCTCTAGTAAATATTCTTTGAGCTCCTTCATCTGCAAGCATTTCTTCTACAGTCATACCAAGCTCTTTAGCTATTTTTTCTTGCTCTTCTAAAGTCATATCATCAAGAGCAGAACTTCCTGGTGCTTTTGTAATACTTGATTCATCACCAAACACTTTTGTATTAAACGTGTTAAAGTCAATGTCATTAGACTCCATGTTGTTTTGTCTTAGCACACTATGTATCTTCATACGATACTCAGGATTATTCACAGCATGTTGAACAAAAGTATCATAATCTAAAGCTTTACCTTTTAAAAACTTAGCTTTTTTTAATTGTTCGTGAATACGCTTCATGTTAGCGTCGTCAGTTTGTAAGCTTTTTTCTTTATCTATAATATCACCAGCTTTATCAATATTTTTATCTTCATTATTAGCTAGCCAGGTTTGCACATAAGAACCTACAAGATCATGATTTTCATGGTTTGTAATATCCCAATCTTTTTCGAACTGGTTTTTAACACGATCTCGATGATATTCGGGTATGTCATTCCAAGCGGCTTTATCTCGCCACGCGTAATCTTTAGGATTTACCATGTTGTTAATTTATTTGCAAACTATTTTGTGTCTTAGCCTGGTTGTTTGCAATTATATTACTAGCTGTTTTAATTTCTTGATCTTCATCTACAAAAGTTCCAGTCATCAAATCAAAAGGACTTTGGTTCATTTCGCTAACTACTTGGTTAACAGCTCTATCTGTATATACTTTGTGGAAAGCTGCTTTTTGATATTTATTTAACTCAGTTAAATCTGAAGGCCAAGCACCTGTAGCTTCCTCCCATAAACTCTGTACATCTTCATCACTCATGCTAGCAACTTCATCAAATTTCCCAAAAGCTTGCCTCATTAAATCAACTTCCATAACCTCTGTTCCTAAACTTGGAGCTAATCTATTATTCCAATATGATCTAGCTCTATCAACATCACCAGTTGTTGGATCTAAAAACTCAGCAACATTATTGTTTATTGATTGTTCCATTGCTTTTCTTACCTCTACTCTATCTACATTCCATGTTTCAAACTTATATACTTTATCAGGATCAACGTTTTGATAACCCATTTTTTGAAGCTCAGCACCTTTAACTTTTCTAACTGTAGTAGTTTCACCTGGGACAGGGTTTCCTTTCATTCTATATAGATCAATTTGATCTTTAAAACTACCACCAGTTCTTTCACCTTTTTCATTATATTCAGCACCTTTGAAAAAGTTAGAATCTTGAATTACACTGTTTATTTGATCTGTTTCACTAGGTATACCTTGTATTAAATCTCTATCATCATCTTGTAATGCTTGTAAATCATTACTATTTAACACGTATTCACCATCAGGAAACTTAATTTCTTTACCATTTATATTAGCACTACCTGAAAAAACATATTCTATGCTATTATTAGGTCCTCTTCTTATTTTATAATCAAAACCACTTTGACCAGGTTTATAACCAGGTTTACCACTTAAAATATATGAAGCTAATAGAGGTCCACTTTTACCAGTCATATCTATTTCTCTATCTTCAATATCTAATTGAGATGTTAAGTTTTCTAATGAAGTTTTAACAGCTTCAGGTGAGTTATTAATAAAATCTAATTCAGCTTTTAAATCACCATAGTTTTCTGGTCTAGGTTTTTGATTCATTTCCATTGTAACCTCTTTCGCTCTTTCAGCCCACGTTATTGTTCTTCCGTCTTCAGTTTCATAATTATCAAAATAACCATCTACTTTGTTTGTCGTAAATTGATCACCATAATCTTGCTTATTTATATTTCCTATAACATTAGCAGAAGCATTACCAGCTTCTACAATGTTCTGGTTCATTTCTACATCAGCTCTGTATTTTTGTTTAGCAATAGTAGTCTTACTAGTAGTAACAGCAGAGTCTATCTTATTCTGCATGTTCTGAAATAAATCAGCTTGCGATTCGTTTATATACTTAGGTTGTTCGTATGACATAATTTATTTTATTATCCGTTGTCAGTTTCGCCGCCATCAATTTTAGTTAAAGCGTTAGCTATACCACCAATTGCACCAGTTATAGCCGCTGTACCATCTCGTTGAGCTTGAGCAACTGATGCACGAGCATTATCAAGTTGGGCTGCTGTTCTATTGATTTGCTGCATCTCTCTACTTTCTCTTTGATTGAACATGAACTGTTCACCTTGAGCTCTTGCTTGTTGAACTCTTTGAGCTTCAGACATTTTTAATCCTTCTATTCTACCTTTCTCTGCAATTTGTCTTTGCTCTAAACTCTCTTCTCCTTGTGCTCTTAGTTTTTCATTTTGAACTTCTTGTTGTTCAATACTAGCAGCAACTTCTTTTTTACTTTGTAAAGCCGCTTGAGCTAAAGCAGTAGCACCACCTGCGCCACTACCAGTTTGCATTAACGTGTCTAATGTATTTGCTAATGAAATATCTGCTTGTTCTATTTTCATTTCAGCAGCTTGAGTAGCAACTGAAAGATTATTATAAGCATTAGTCATCTGATCAGATCTATCCACTGCCATACCAGAAATATCTTGTATACCTCTAAAAGGATCAATTATAGCTTGTCTATTATTTTCTAAATTATTTAGTTTATTTTTAAGTCTCCTAGCTTCTCGTTGTGCTTTTCTTTTAGCTCTACGAGCACGTCCTCCTCCAAAGATTCCGGTGATGACACTTGACGCTATTCCTAATGTTACTGGATCTAATGGCATAATTATTTTTGTATAAATTCTGAGCTGACCGCAAATAAAGATTTTGGTCCGCCGTTGTTAGTTGTATTATCTGTTTTCATTGTTACTGTAGCAAAATACCCTTTTATACCCATTGTTTGGTTACCAAATATAACTTCACCATACATAGGTGTTTGCGTATTGTTAGGTACTACAGCATAGTATTTGTTTTGTTTTCTATAAAAACCTGCTCTATATTCAATATTGTCTTCTGTGTATAATCCTTCATCATAACTATATATTTTGTTATAACTAGCTGGACCTAGTGATCCATTTGCTAATCTAACATTACCAGTTGCTTGATCAAAATTACTTAACCAATTACCTGTAGGTGTTACAGATGCGTTTTGACCAGTATTATCTGATCTAAAATCACTTATTTCCCAACCATTACTACCCTCGTAATTAACAGTTTTAAATGTTTTTATAAAGTTTGGTTCTGGATTAAATACAAATTGAACTGATGAAGGTGTTTTAAATCCATAAAAACTATTTCTATCTGTATTACTATAATGTTTCCATAAATAAGAGTTAGTATTTATATTACCGTTAGCTGCGTAGCTAGGTGAAGCTGAATAAAAATCACCTCTTACACTGAACATTATATCTGGTTGATATGTATAAAAACTAACCCAACCAGCGTTTAATTCGTCCCATGTTAATGTTTTATATAGATCTGTGCTTGCGTTAGCAGCTGAGTATCTACCGTTAGGCAATAAAGAGATAACATAGTTCTTGTTATAAACATCGTATGAACCTAATATATCACCGTTTGAACCAATAGCTGACAATTGATCTCTAAAGAAATCAGTCATACCGCCTGAAGATATTTCTTGTATAGAAGTTCCTTCCATTTTCAACACAGCGTTTCTTTCTTTGTCTACAAAATATTTAGTATAACCATATGTAGCAAAAGATTCTGGATTAGTTGCTATACCCCAATTACCAGGTATAGGTGTTATTGAACCAATAACTTGATTTGCTGTTGTAACAGTACCTCCACCTTCAGCACTATATATAGCGTCTTTATCTATTAAAGCTACATTACATTTTCTTTCTTGAAATACAGTTAAATTTGTATCCTCGGCATAAAGCTTTTGTATTGATCCACCAACTGGATCTACACTTTTTGTTATTTCTTCAGCAACACTAAATTGATTAGTATTGTTTATGCCTGTTCTAGAGTTATATATACCAGAATATATTAAAGAATTACTTCTTCTTTGTTGACTATCATTTTCTTCTACAATATAAGCTTTAACTCCTATGTCCATGCTAGTATTATTGTAACCACCTCGTATTCTAGATTCTTCTATATACCAGTCGTATGTAGAATTAGAAACTATAGGTGTAGTCCAACTAGTAGCTCTAGTACCTTGATTATCAGCATAAGGCATCTCACCGCCTGACACAGTAGCATAAACTCTTTTTAAAGCAAAGGAATTAAAGAAGTTAACATCTATAGTTATAGCCATTTAATATATTATTACTTGTTTTTTTTAATACTTACACTTTACAAGGACCCGCGGTAGTACCGCCGTAAGCGCCATCTTGAAATTCTACTGTAAACTTAGCGATACCAGATTGATCACCGCTTAAGCCATTTGTTACAACTCTATACTCACCAAGTTGATCAAATCTATAATTTTTCTGTACATTACCAGTAGAAGCTGTAGATTTAGTAAGCTGTAAGGTTGACGTTGAAGCGCTCCATGTATCTAAACCAGCACCTGATACACTATTAATTGAACTCCAACTAGAACTATTATTTGCTCTATATTGTATTGTGAATAAAACACTTATATCTCCTGAAGCAGTTGAAGTGTTATAAAGTTTAGGGGTTAATTTTATAGTTCCTTGGAATAAATTAGCAGTTGCACCTCCAACTCCTGAACAAGCTGTATTTCCTTGCGCACTAGCATTGTAAATCTTTTTAATATTGAACATTGTAGAAGCAGGTGAACCA
>Ga0208157_1000605_pt1 | contig 18771 bp, 39 predicted proteins | sample 5_EtaG_FD_184077 | JGI IMG/M metagenome (GOLD analysis project Ga0208157, IMG submission 184077) | Marine viral communities from the Subarctic Pacific Ocean - 5_ETSP_OMZ_AT15132 metaG (SPAdes) (version 2) | ecosystem: Environmental > Aquatic > Marine > Oceanic | place: Pacific Ocean | collected...
AGCGGTAGCAGCAGCTGCGTCAGCTAATACCAAAACGTTCTTTTGCGTATTTCTGCATGCGTTATTAAAAGCTCTACATAAAGCTTTTAAAGCTGCAAACTCATCAGCGCCAGTAGTTAAAGTTACAGCTGCAACATTTGCTGAAGAATCAAAGTTTAATACTAAACTACCAGTTCCTCCATTAATGTCCTTTAATTTACTTAAAGTGTTTAAACAAGAATCATTGTCAGCAACCTGTGCTACTAACATAATTTCATCTGCTCTAGTCATAATTTTTTTATTTTTGATTAATAATTCGTTTTAATTTTTAAGTTTAAGGTTTAAGGATTATGGTTTAGGTTTAATCAATTAATACTACGTTACCAAAAAGATAACGTAGTATTAATTTAATTTGTTAAGCTATTATATGTTACTAAATATAGCTGCTCCAGTACCATCAGCATCTGCTGAAGCTACGTGACCAGATACCATAAATCTATTTGTTTCAACATATACAATGTCAACGTAAGATCCTTGTTTTGCTTGGTTGTCATCTAAGTTAGTGTCAAGCGCTATTTGACTGTCGTCAGCAGCAGCTGCAGCGTAACCTTGAAAAACATTTGCTGTAGCATCAGCAATTATTTGATAGTTAACTCCTCCATCAAACATTTGATTTGTCGTGTCTGAACACTTAATAAGATAAGCGTTATCATTATCTAGATTCATTAAGAATCTACAATGCCAGCCAAATTCAATATCAGCGTCAGCAGGCAACGTAATTGCCATAGCCGATGCACTTTGAAGTACAAACGTTTTGCCAGAATCACTAGCTAAACATTGATAAGCAGAAACACCTGAATCTAATGTGTGAACGTTCTCTCTTGTGTTAAAAAATACTCTTCCCATTTTTAATTGTTTTTTTAGTTAATAATTGTTTTAAGTTCGCTGTTACCGGGTTGTAGCAACAACTAGCATACTAAAATGACGTCTCCATCACGAATAACTCTATAAAGAGTGTCTTGCCACGAAATATCGTGCCCAGCATGTTTGTCGTAATATATCGTGTCTCCGTTGTTTAACCCTTCAACTAAGTTGCCACACGATATTATATTTGCTTTTATATAACGGTTGTCTACATCTGTATCATCCGTCATTATAAGACCAGCAACCTTTTTAGGTTCTGTCTTTATATTTTTTATTATTATATATCTATTAATTGCTTTCATTCATTCTCATGTTTGAAATTACACAATTTGCAGATATTATTGTTGAAACTACGCTTACCGCATTTTTAAGTGCTGACTTAGTTACAAGTACTGGATCTATTATTCCTTCTTTGATCATGTCAACTTCTTTACCAGTTACAACGTCTACACCTTCACCTTCCATTTTACTCCATTGTTTACCATCGTCTGGATATTCAATACTAGCATTATCTAATATAGTTTTGAAAGGAGCTTGAATAGCTTTAAGTAGTATCTCTTCACCACCCGCTTTAGCGGTAATTTTTGCAGAAGCGTCCATTAACGCAACTCCACCGCCAGGTACAATACCTTCTTTTAAAGCAGCTTTAGTAGCGTAGATAGCATCTTCTACTCTATCTTTCTTTTCTTTCATTTCAACTTTAGAATTAGCACCTACCTTAACCATACCTACTGAGCCTGATAGCATTGCTAACCTTTGTCTGTGTTTCTTTTGTATAAACGGGTTTTTCTCCCATTTATCTATAGTTTTCTTAATACTCTCTATTCTTTCTTTCATTTCGTCTTCTGGAGTATCTATAGTTAATACAGTGTTTTTGTCATCTGTAATTGCAGTATAAGCTTCACCTAAACAATCAACATCGATTAAATCAAGATCATCACCTAATTGTTCGTTTATCACTTTTGCTCCAACTAAAAAAGCAAGATCTTCAACTGTATCTTGTTTAGTAGGACCAAAGCCTGGTAAGTCAACTATATTAACTTTTATATTACCTTTTACCTTATTCATAAGAAGAGCAGCTTTTACTTGTTGGTCTACTGGAGCTACTATAAGTAGTGGTCGTTTAGTCTTTATAACGTGTTCTAATACTGTCTGTATTTTTCTTATGTTTGGTATTTCTGAAGATACTATTAATACTAATGGGTTTTCAAGCTCACATATCTGCTTGTCCTTATCAGTAATAAAATGTGGGGATGTGAGTCCTGAGTCTATCTGTACGCCATCTACAACTTCAACGTATGTTTCTTCAGTTGGTGACTCTTCCATTAATACCACACCATCTTTACCTACTTTAGTATAAGCTTCTGCTATAATCTTTCCTAGCTCGTTATCATTATTACAACTAATCGAACTAACAGATTCCAGCATATCGCCCTCGATCTTGACAGAAATCTTATCTAGGTAATCGTTTACCTTTTTAAGTCCGGATTTTATACCGTCTTTTATTTCTCTTGTGTTAACATCACTTGTGTTAACTTCTTTTATTAGTGCTTCAGCAAGGACGGTAGCTGTAGTAGTACCATCACCTGCTTCTCTCACTGTATTTCTAGCAGCTTCTTTAATTAGTGTTGCTCCCATGTTTTCCACCGGGTCAAATAAGACTACGCTTTCTGCTACGGTTACTCCATCTTTTGTTATGACCGGGTTTCCACGCGCGTCCTCGTATATTACGCACTTACCAGAAGCACCTAATGTTGATTTTACTGCTTGAGCTAGCTTTTCAACGCCAGCTATTACTTTATCTTTGGCTTTTTTGCCAAAATTGAGATCTTTTACAATCTCACTTGGTTGATTGTATTCCATATTTAATTAAATTTAAGTATATTTTAGTTTATTCGAAAGTTTTTACAACCTTTGGGCCTTTTGTAGCCTCTAGTTTTTTAGCAAAATGATCAACGCTACCATTTATAGCAGCTTCAGCACCTTCTATTGTCTCTCTACGAGTAATATCATGCCAGTTTTTATCATTTTCTGGATTTGAAACCTCTGTTTGGTAAAAACCATTAGGTAATTGCGTTATCCTCCAGTTCTTTTTGTCTGCAAGATGTTGCCACTGCTCAATAGTTTTTTCGTTAGGTTTTTGGTTGCCAGTAATTGTACTGGTCTTGTAATACAAATAAGTCATAATTTTGGTTTTAGGTTAATAATTGTTTAAATTGGTATAGGTTTCCCTATTTTATTCTCCACATTTTTTAGAAGGATCATCTACCCTTCTCCAGTCTTCTTTTTTAAACCAGTCGCGGAGTGTAGCACCTTTTTTACGAGCGCCTTTTACGTTTGTTTTTGAAGAACGTCTATATTTGCCTTTTGCTCCAGCTGATTTTTTAGCATTAACAAGCTTTTTTCTTTGCTCTTTGCTCATACTGCGTATTTTAGCAGCTGGTAAACATGTTTTAGTAGTTCCACCGCCTTTTTGTTTTTTCTTTTTAGCTATAGGAGAAGCTTTTACACAACTACCTTTACTAAACTCTGCTGTTCCAGGTTTTCTTTTATAACCCTTCCAACAAGGTAGCGGACTATCTTTAGCAAGTTTAGACTTTATGTCGTACATTTACTTTTTCTTCATCTTTAGTTTCATAGCAGAAACTTTTTTCATTTTCATTGCTGCTTTTTTCATCATCATTACTGAATCTTTTTTAAGCTTCATTGCAGCTTTTTTCATTTTAGTAGCAGATAATATTTCTTTTTTAAGATTTTCAGGCAGTCTATCTTGTTTTCCAACTAAAGCTTTTTTAGCAGGAGATTTTTTTGCCATTTTTGCGGGTGCTTTTTTCATTTTAAGTTTGTTTAATATGTTTATACATTGATTTTCCTAGTTTGTTACCAAAGGTACTGTCGCTCTTATAATGAGCATGTGCCACGTTTCTACTGTCAGATATGTTTTTAGCTGTTTGCATAAACGCAGAGCTTTTACCATACTTATCTTTTAATACCGATGCTATCAGTATACTTTGCGCAGAATGACCAGATGGATACGACGGTGTATTCATTGAATCCATTTTAACCTTACTTAAATTTTTATCTAACTCGTAAGGTCTTGGTCTATTGTGGTGTTTCTTTAGTTCTAATATTACAGGTGCAGAAGCTTTTATAAGTTTTTTAGCAATGTTTTTATCGTAATCTTTAACACCTTGCTCTTCAGCTGTCTTTTTAAACGCAGCTTCTATATTATCATACTTCTTAACAAAAGCTTTTTTTAAAGGTATTTTTTTAAGTGCTTTTATTTCTTGAGCAGTATCGAAACTATTATCACTAGGTGGTTTCATTTTTTTAAAGCTTGATATATCAAAGTCTTTAAACATTACTTTTTCTTTTTCTTACCACCACCAAATTTACTTGGTCCACCAGCTCTAGTACATCTTACACCCCAACCAGAAGCGTAAGCACTAGGCCATACTTTAAATTTACGTTTAGCCGCTGATTTACATGCAGCTGATATTTTTTTAAGTGCGGAGCTTTTTTTCATTTTATTTGGATTACCTTTACCACCATCGGCTTTACTAGCCCATACAGCTTTTCTTTGTGCATCTGATTTATATGGCATAATTATTTATTTTAACATTTCCATCTACGTCTAGCAGCTTTACCTCTTTCACCGGTCCAACCTTTTGATCTAGCGCAGAATGATTTTCTACGTTTAGCAGCTTTACTACCTGGTTTAACTTTACCAGTAACTGCTGTTTTTAATTTACTTCCAGGGTTTTTACGTCTATATTCTTTAACACCTTTAGATGTCATACCAGCACCTTCTTTTACAGTACGGAAGTTTCTACCTTTACCTTTAGTAGTTTTTCTAGGTTCATTGCTTTTTTTACGTTTCTTTTTAAATAAAGGTGAACCGTCATTTCTACGTCTACCACAACTAGTAACAGCAAAAGGATTACCTTGCTGCGTATACTGTTTTATAGGTGATGCTTCAAACATGTCGTTTTGTACTTTACTTCCTGGCATTAGCTTTCTTTTTTAGTTCCTTTACCGTCGTTACCTCTATTAGCTTTAACAGATTTAAACCTACCATCTTTGTGATCATAGTCCTTACCTTTTATATTCTTACCAGCCTTGATAGCAGCTCGTCTTTTACGTTGGTTCTCTGCTTTCTTTTTCTTTCTTGCAAATGTTTTAGCAAACGCTAAATCTCTTTTCTTTTTAGCAGCACTTGCTTTAGGTGATAGTTTCTGTTTAGCCATACCTATATTATTACATAGAAAAGTGAATTTTTAATCGTTATAAATATAGAGCAATAGTGCTGCGCCCTCCCCTATAGACCCGCTCCACTATCTAAAACAACTTGCAAAAGCCCCACGGGCCCTTGTTTACAACCATTTTGCCGTAGGTTTTTAGCTTTTACCTGGTAACACCTCCAAAACTGTGACACTTGCCTGTTACTCTCCTTATATTAATAGCCTAATGTCACACAATATGTATAGCATTTCTTACAAACTAAATACGGAACAGTATGGATAATATATATGTAACAAATAAACAAACAAATAATTAATATGAAAAAGTACAATGTAACAATAAAATATTTTGCTGACAAAGTATATGAAGTTGATAATATTCGCGACATACTAAATGAAGTAATGATATTCACTGATATTGAAAATATAATAAGTATAATTGAAATTACAAAGTAAATACGAGTTATATTGGATAATATAAATGTAAACAAACTAAAAACAAAACTATGTCAAGAATAATAGAAAGAAATGTAGCAGAAATAATTGTAACAACACTAGCAATAGTAATAATATACTCACAAATGTAAACAATATCCAAATAAATTTACAATTGTGAATTGAGAGAGGTGGCGCAATAACACCAACAACTAAAATAACTAATAAACAAATTGCATACTTTTACAAACTTAACACGAATGTAAATGGATAATAAAAATGTGTATAAATAAAATGTTTAACTAAATAAAAATTAAAATTATGGAAAATGTATTAAATGTATTAAAAAGCAAAAGATTTGTAGTAAGAAAGTCACTAATTGGCAAAAATCAAGTAATAACTTTCACTAACAAAAAAGGTGATGAAATCACTTACAATCACGATAAAGTGTTTGAAATAATGAAAGATACTTTAACTAACTTACCATGCTGGACAAAGTATAAGTCATACACGGCGACTAATAACATACCAATGATTTGTAGAGGTAAAGAATTAGTATAGCCAAAAGCAGAGTCAAAATAACTCCATGTGAAGTGCTGAGTAGCATGGGGTGACTCAAGTCGTAGTTGCACTTTGTTTAGCGACTTATAAAAAATACGAACAAGTATCAGTAGTAATGGTTAACGTGAGTTCGATTCTCACACTACTACTAAAAATATATAAATATGACTATAATAAATAAAATAACAGGTAGAGATATAAGTACAGAATACTTAGCTTTAATGAGTGGGTTAATTACTAATGATGAATTTGAATTAATAACTTTAACTGTAAAATAATATTAACTAATAAAATTAAATTATGTGTAAATTTGAGAGAACTTTAAATACAATTTATCTAATAAGTGGCGCGGTATTGCTAGCAATAGTAATAATGTGTATGACTTCTTGCAGTAGTGCAAACTATGTCACTAGTTGTCCCGCTTATGCAAATATTGAAACTCACCAACAATTACAAGCAATGTCTAATGATAGTTCAAATTGTGAAAATTGTGACGAAATTGACTAGTTTCGTTGCTATACACAAACAGAATACGATTACTAATGGATAATAATAATGTAAATATAAAATTATGAAACAAATAAAAATTACTAAATATGAAGGCAACACTCATTATAGTGTATATGTGATCGATAGCTTCGGTACTTGTCACCATATTGGCTATGAAAGTACGCTCGATAACACTATATTAGCTAAAATTGAGCAAAAAGCTTGTGATATTTGGGCTAACGAGCAAGCTCCATGTCCAGAGCAAGAGCAATTATCAAAAGCAATTAAAGCAATGATAGATTTAGATATAAAAAATGGTATAACTCCAAGCTTAGACTAATGGTAAAAAACATAATATTTGCAATAACGTTACTAATATTTGTTAATTGGCTACTAAATTTAGCTAAAATTAACGAGTTGGAGCGTCAAATAAAACAACTTGAACTAAGTAACGATTCAATTGAATACAAACTAAATACGATAATAGAAGGATAATATATATATGAAATGTAAATGTAAAAAAATAATACCTCAAGGCAGAGTTGATCTTGGTTACAAAGTGTGTGTTGACTGTTCTCAAGTCGAAAGATATGGCTGTTCAGCTATAACATACCATAAAACCGGAAATTCCATACAAATTATGTCAAGCAGTGACGCAGCTAAAATAGCTAAGTTAACTCGCCGAAAAGGTTATGGTACAATGTTAAAATAATTAAATAAATAAATATGAATAAAATAAAATTTTTAAAAGAGGGTAAAGTAAAAGTAAACGGAATAACTTATAAACCTTACAAAATATGTGAACTACCAAATAGATTTGGCTGTATTAACTACGGTGAAGGCTTTGGTATCAGTGAATGGTTACACTTACCATCACCAAATGGAGGATTAACTTATATAATAGATGAATCATGAATAAATCAGAAATATTAAATACAATGAAGTTACTTGATATTAAAGAAGTAACAAGCAATAGACAAGCTAAAAACGGCACAAGAGAATTTGAGTTACCAATTAAATATCCTTGGGGCGCTAACATACGTGTAGCTAGCTTTAAAACTGGTTACGTAAGAAATCAAAACGGTGCTAGTAGCAATTATCAACTAAATAAATGCAAAATGGATAAGCGTTACTATAAATATTCAAATGGTAAAACACACGAATTTGATAACAAACTACGTATACTAATACCAAGTGAAAGAGATAGATTAGAATATTTATTACATTATTGTATTAAAAACTACTATATTGGACATGCTAATCAAGTAGCAAATGGTGATTATATACCTAAATGGAAGTATAACGACTTAGCAGATGCTGCTAGAATAGATTATGAAAGACAAGACGAGTATATATCTAGATCAGAACATAGACGGTTAATGAGAGAGCAATACGTTAACGGTCGACAAGGTAATGAAGAGTTTATATCTAGGTCAGAACATAGAAAATTAATGCAAGAACAATACATTAACGGTAGTCGCGACTATAGTCGTAGTAAAAATCCAGAAGTAAAAGTAATTGTTAACGGACAAAGATATAATGTAATATGAGAAGAATAATAGAATTTTTTACAAAAGATAATAATAAATTAATTAAAAACTTAGAAGCTTATGAGCAAAAAGAGAAAACTGAACAGCAAGAATCCAAAATACTGGGACAAAAGCCTGTTAAAAGAAAAACCAATAAAGTATAGAAAATTATTATGTACTACTCACCATGGTTGTAAATTATATGGTGTATGGTACGAAGATGATAGTAATACAAAATAAATACGATTAACTACGGATAATATAATAAATTAAAATTAAATAATATGTCAGATAATAAAGAATTGTTAGAAGCTACAGTAAAAGGCTTACAAGAAAAAATAAATCAATTAAATGTAGACTTAAAGTCTAAACAACAAGATTTAGAAGATTTTAATAAACCAGAGTTAACAGCTTTACAAATGGATACTATAAATGATGCTGTTGATGCCGCGTTAGGCAACTATGATCTTGAATGTGGTCATTTTGATTATGAGTTTAATTTAGATTATGATAATAAGATAGAGCTTAGTAATTTAACTTTTACTGATACTTATGATTTAGTAGAAGCAATAGTGAAGAATATTCAAAATAACTTTAAAATAATAAACAATGACAATAGCTAGTTAAACATTATGCTATACACACGCTCCTTAAGCGATAACCTCGGCGTAAGCAAAGGTGCTGTTGGGAGTGGTAGCTTGAGATGGATGCGGTTAGGACTAGAAATAGTAAGTCACGCAGCTAACTGACGAGTTGAGAGGTTCGATTCCTCTCCAAGCTGCAATTACAAACTAAATACGAATGTGTTTGGATAATATAATAAAATTAAATAATATGAAATTAACAAGTAAAAAAGTAAAAGATTATATGGAATGGAGAACCGATAAAGAGTTAAGACATTGTCCAGATGCTATTGCAGACGCTTGTAATGAAATGATAAGGAAGTTTAATAATGAATTTAATGAAGAATTAAACGCTAAAGACTTAATGAAATTATTATTCTTTAATGATCCAATACCATCATTACATACGCATAGTTATGGTTTTCATACGGCAACAGGTAGAAATATTATAGAAACATTAAAAATGAAATATTATGAGCACAAAAACAATTGATATGGTAAAATTACCTAAATACAAAGAAAATCTACGTATAATAAACGGTACAGATGTATACTCTTATTCAACTAGAGTTGCACAAATCAAAGGTGATAAATTACACGCGTATGGATGGTGGAGTCCAACTACATCTAAGCATATAAACTACGTAGCAGATTATTATAACTTAAAAAAAATAGATTAACATGAGTACAAGAGCACAAGTAAGATTCGCAACACGCGAAGATGGTGTATCATTTAGTGAGCACCCAGAAAAAATACACGCACAGTTTTACAAACACAGTGATGGTTACCCAGAAGGACTAGGTGTAGATATAGCTGAATCATTATTAGATTCTACAAAAATATCTAGGTGGGAAATAGAGCATTTAGATACAAGACACGGTGATCTAGAATACATATATTATATATGGCAAGCGCCATTAAAAACGACATGGATTAGTATATTTTCTGCTAACGATCTAGAAGAAGGTGTACATTATTCTGGTAATGGCCTAGACTTTAAGTGTATATTTGTAGGTGAACCACAAAAACTAATTGATAAATACAAAATAAATACGAACAATGACGGATAATAAAAATAAACAAACAATGACTGAAAAAGAATTAAACGCGTTAGCAAACAAAATAGTTTCCAGAATGATAAAATTAAAAGCTATGGAAACCTGGTTTGATCACGTTAGTAAATCTGAGGTTGGTTGGAATCAAGTTTATGAAGACTTAAAACTAACCGAAGAAGAAGATGCTATAAGTGAATCAGCTAAACTAATGACGCTTATGAATTTATTTCAAGACAATGAAGAGTATGAAAAATGTGCTATTGTCAAAAATAGACTAGATGAGATCAACGAAATTTTAAAAAAATATTAACATGAGATACAAACCAATGCTAGCTTACCCAGTAAGCGATAAACCAATAGATTACACAAAACTAACATTTGTACAACCAAAGCTTGATGGCGTTAGATGCTTAATACAGAGTGAAGATGTAGAGTATCACGAACCTAATACAGGTAGACTAATTAAAGCTAAAGCTGTTAAAGCTTATTCACGCACAGGTAAAGAGTGGCTAAACATAGATCATATCTTGTTTAATCTTACACCTTTCTTTCACTTGAACCCTGATGTTGTGCTTGATGGCGAGTTGTATAATCACGATTTTAAAGACAACTTTGAACAGATCATATCTATGGTCAGAAAAACAAAACCAACTGACGAGGCACGTGCAGAGTCAGCTGAGAACGTACAATTTCATTGTTACGATATAGTTGACACAACTAAAACGTTTAAAGAGCGTAATAGATTTATCACGCAAGCTGTACCACGTAATCATTGTATATACCATGTTGATACCACTCAAATACATAGCCAAGAAGTTGCTAAAAGCCATCACGATATTAATTTATCTCTTGGTTACGAAGGTTCTATCATACGTACTAACGATGTATATAAGTGTGGTAGATCGTGGAACTTACGTAAGTTCAAAGACTTTCAAGACGCTGAAGCTACATTGTTAGCGTGGGTTGAGGGTAAAGGTAAGCGTAAAGGTACTGTCGGTAAGTTTATGGCTGTTGATGCTGATGGTAATGAGTTTGGTATGCCTGTTATGGATAAGTTTGATTACTTACAAAAAAACTTCAGAAAAATGCGTAACTGGGTAGGTAAGACAGCTACGTTCACATACTTTGAAAGAACTAAAGCGGGTAGTTACAGACACCCATTATTTAAAACAATTAGAGATTACGAATAGATGAATATATTTTACTTAGATAAATGCCCTGAAAAAGCGGCTAGATTACAATACAATAAACATGTAGTTAAAATGATACTTGAGTCAGCTCAAATGTTATGTGCAGCTCATCATGTATTAGGTGATCCAAATGATGTGCCTTATAAGTTGGCTCATAAAAACCACCCATCAACTGTGTGGGTTAGAGAAAACTCTTTGCATTACGATTGGCTGTATGAGCATATGTTATACTTAGGTAATGAATATAAAAAACGTTATAACAAAAACCATTTGAGTATTATAAAATGTTTAGAACCATTAGCAAAACATCCTAATAATATACCACACGAACCATTTGAACAACCACCTCAGTGTATGCCAGATGAATATAAAAATAAATGTAGTATACAGGCTTATTGGAATTATTACATAGGCGAAAAACACGTAGTAGCAAACCTTAAAACAGAAAAATTATATGAGCGAAGACCTAATAACTAGAATAAAACAATGGAACGATAAAAAATATGGTAATATTGATTATACTGATAGAACAATAATTATTTTAAAAACATTAAAACCACAGGGGACTGTGACAACAGCCCCTAAGTATAAAGAGTAATAGGCTAATGTCACACCAAAGAAAAATGGATTACCTTCTTAGAAAAAACATAATTTGGATAAGAAAACCAATAACAGATATACCAGACATAGATACAGAACAGTATATGTTTTACGAAAACGGTACTCATGAGTGTTATGAATTATTTAGAAGCAAAGCTAAAATAACTACATATAAATCACTTAAATGGCATTTGTTAGTATTATGGTATTTAAACCCGCAACTTGATCAAGATGAGTTTATGTCAATAGCAGAAATGATAGCACACAAGCCTAATGGTTTTATCGCGTTTGCTATACACGGTGAGTTGCTACGAAAAATAGTATATGAAGTCAGCATGTGTGACTTAGAAGAACCACCTAAAAATAAACTTAGAAAAGTTATTTTTAAATACAACTGTAGGTTAAGCAAAGAAGATAAACTTCGCATCGTAGGTGAGCTTATAGGTAGATCTAAAAAAATACATGCTGATGATATATACCAATGCATGTTAGACTTAAATGACATAGGTAAAAGAATTACAATGAATAGAATAGCTGGGTTATTAGATTGCTCAAGCAGAACAATACATCGTAATATGCCGGAAGAATTAAAAAAAGAAAAAGAATTATTAAACCAACAATTATGAGAAAATTAATTAAAAAAGCGTTTGTTTATTTTCTAACTATTAAAGTTATTGTAATGATGATAATTATAACTATAGATAGAAAACAAATAAAAGAACTAAAAGATAAGTATCAAACTAGTATAAATGAAGTAGATAGCTTGTATAAAACAAGTATAGATACTAATATGTTATGGTTTGAAAGTCAAATACCAGAAGACTATAAAGATACGGAGCGAATGATTATGAACTATAGCTGGGGAAAAGAAGTAGTAATATTTTTTAAATACACAGAAAATGAAACATTATAACATACAAAATTATATCAGACATAAAGAAGATATAGAAAAAAGAATAAAACATATATCACCAAAACATTGGCAAGATTATACTAGAGATGAATTAATAATAGTATTTATGCCATTAGTAGAAAATATAGCTAGAAAATTTGCAACATCACAACAAGCTAGTGGTGTAATGAGTATACTAGATATTTTACAAGAAGGTTACGTAGGCTTAATAAAAGCTACAGATAAAATAGTATGGGAAACTATATTAGAGGCAGAAGATCAAGAAAAAAGATTAAAGTCATTTTTATCTAAAAGAATTAAAGGAGCAATACGTAGAGGTATAGATATAAATAGAGGTAGCATGCGTATACCCGAACACAAACTAAATGAAATACGTAAAGACTTTGGTGAAAATAGAAAAGCTGTAGAAACGTTTTTTAACTCAGTGTTTTCTAGTATTGATGATACTAAAAATAGAGAAAACGGCACTGTGTTAGATATACCAGAAAAAGAAGAAAGATATAATAACGCATTGTTAAACTCTTATTTAATAAGTTTATTAAAAATGTATTTAGATCCAAGAGAAGCTGATGTTTTAAGAATGAGTTATGGGTTAGACTGTGACAAGCACTCAGCTACACAAATTGCTAATCATTTAGGTATAAGAGGTACTAGCTCTTACGTTAGGGTTTCACAACTAAAAAGACAAGCAATACAAAAACTAATAGATAATGTAGATCGCTCTCAAGTAGTTGAGTTTGAGTGAGTTAGAAAGTTAAAAGTGACCTACTAACATGTAATTATATTAATGTATTAAACCAATAAACCATGAAAGAATTAAACCAAAAATTAGCTCAAATACAAACTGAGTTAAAAACAAAAAAATCGAGTTACAACTCGTTCGGTAAATACTATTTTAGAAAAGCCGAAGACATTTTAGAGGCTATAAAGCCTTTCTTATTAAAACATGGCGTTACAGTTACTATTAACGAAGAGTTAATAATGACTGACCCTGTTCCAACAATCAAATCAACAGCAACAATAACAGATGGTGAAGACTATATAAAAGCTACAGCTGTAGTCGGTGTAGACTTAAATCAAAAAGGTATGCAAACAGCTCAGCAGTTTGGTGCAGCATCATCTTATGGTAAAAAGTACGCGCTTGGTAATCTGTTTTTAATTGATGATACAGCTGATAGTGATGCTACAAATGATCACGGTAAATCTAATGCTGTTAATAAAATTAAACAAGCAGCAAAACCAGCTATAACAAAAGATCAATTAATCAAAGCTAAAGAGTATGTTGCAGCAGGAGGAAGTATTAACGCTATCGAAACTAAATACAAATTAACAAATGAACAAAAAGCAAATATTACAAAAGCTTAAAAACGACGAAGACTATTACGGTGATTTTGGTAATCAGTTTCTATCTAACTCTCACGTTGGTAGATTATTAAAAGATCCATTAAACGTCTTTAAACCTAGCAAACCATCTCCAGCATTTTTAATTGGTGGATATTTCCACACGTGTATTCTAGAACCTGACAAGCTTGAAAAATACAAGGTTGTTGTGTCGACCACTAGAAATACTAAACAATATAAAGATGTTGCAGGTGGTGAGCTATGTCTACTACAACACGAAGTAGATACAATTGAATTAATGAGAGAAAAAGTTATGTCTAACGATATATGTAAAGATCTTATACAAGGCCCGCAAACAGAATACGAACAACCTGGGATAATAAATATGTTCGATAACAACTGGAAGGGCAAAGCAGATATTATTAATCATGACGAAAAACTAGTCATTGATTTAAAAACAACAGCAGACATTGATAAGTTTCAATGGTCAGCGTCAAAATATAACTATGATTCACAAGCTTATATTTATAGTAAAATATTTGGATATGAAATGTTATTTATAGTTATTGATAAAGCCACGCATAAAATAGGTGTATTTGATTGTTCACCTGAGTTTTATAAACGTGGCGAAGATAAAGTTTGTAAAGCAAGTGAAGCTTATGACTTGTTTTATAAAACCAAGGATTTTGATCCTAAACAGTATTTCATAAGCAAAACCTTATAAACCTATTTATTATGCCAAGAACAAAAACAAAAGTATGTGATGTAACGGGTGTAAAGACTTCTGAAAAGAATTTTTATACAAACCAAAGTCACGTCAAAGCTGTAGACAACATTAGAAGAACAACGTCTGCAACTAAAGAACAATTACAAAGAATGTTTAACCAAGTAAATAATTATTAATATGGCAAGTATTATTAAAGCAAGTATTGACCTTACAAAAATACCTAAAGATAAAATATATCAAGGTAAAAAAGGTAAATACTTACCAATTACAATTACTTTGAATAACGAGCTAGATCAGTTTGGTAATCAAGGTCCTGTAGTTGTAGAACAAACTAAGGAAGAAAGAGATGCTAAAGCAGCTAAAACTTACCTTGGTAATGTAAAAGTAGTTTGGACTGATGGCAACAATGTTGACAGAGCTCCAATGGATAATAATAATTCAGCACCAGCAGCTGCTCCTGCTTCAGCTGAAGAAGATCTACCGTTTTAAATATGAACAAAGAAGAGATCAATGGATTTGTTGTTGATAAATTCAACCAACACGACCTAAAAGAAGGCGCGGCACAAGGTACTTGTCCGTTATGCTCTCATACTAGGAAACCTAAAAATCAAAAAGCACAATGTGCTTCTTATGATTGGGAACGTGGTCTCGGTACCTGTCACAACTGTAATACTACGTTTCAACTTCATACTTATCAACGCAAGGGCAGTAGCGAACGTGTCTATATTAGACCGAACACGCCAGCCAACTTTAACGAGGTAAGTACGAACGTTGAAACATGGTTCGGTACAAGAGGTATATCAAAGCAAACACTTAGAGATCTTCAGGTGACTGAAGGCTCTGAGTTTATGCCTCAAACAGGTAAGAAAGAAAACACTATTCAGTTTAATTATTTTATGGGTGATCAGTTGATCAACGTAAAGTATAGAGATGGTAGAAAGAATTTTAAGCTTTATAAAGGCGCTGAAAAAGTATTTTATAATATTAACAGTATTGTAGGGTATGACACTTGCGTTATAACTGAAGGTGAAATGGATGTGCTAGCACTACACGAAGCCGGAATACCAAACGCAATATCAGTGCCTAATGGAGCTACTTTAAACAACAATAATTTAGATTATCTAGATAATTGTATAGATTATTTTGATGATAAGACTAGGATTATATTAGCTGTTGATGCTGATGAACCTGGTCAAATGTTACAACGAGAGTTAGTTAGACGTCTTGGAGCAGAAGTATGTTACCTTATAGATTTTAATGGTAATAAAGATGCTAATGACTTTTTATTAGAACACGGTGCTGATGCGCTTCGTAATGCTATACACAATGCGCGACCCGTACCACTAGAAAATGTATCAACCTTAAAAGACGTAGAAGATGAACTTAGAGACTTTGTTAAAAATGGATTTAAACCAGGTTATCAAGTTGGGCTTTCTAACTTTGATAAAATATTTAGCACATATACTGGCCAATTTATTACTGTTACTGGTATTCCTAGTAGCGGCAAGTCTGATTTTGTTGATCAGATGGTTGTGGGATATAATAGCTTATATGGTTGGAAAACTGCTTACGCTAGTCCAGAAAATCAACCAGTATACCTCCACGCTCACAAACTAATGCGTAAAACTTGGCAAGACATGCCTTCGCCTGGTGATATTGGAGGTGGTAAGTGGAAAGAAGTAGCAAACCATGTGAATGACAATTATTTCTTTATTGACATGGACAAATATAGTTTAGAATCTGTGTTACGTAAAGGTGCTGAGCTAGTTAAGCGTAAAGGTATTAAATGCCTCGTGATTGATCCATTTAACAAGATTAGAGACACAAACGCGGCGTCAGATGATGTAAACCGTTATACAATGGATTATCTTGCAAAAATTGAAACTTTTTGTAAAAAGTATGATGTATTAACTTTTATCGTAGCACATCCAACTAAAATGTATAAAGGTAATGATGGTAAAATAGAAGAACCTACTATGTACAATATTAAAGGCGGTGGTGAATGGTACGATGCTAGTTATCACGGGCTTTTAGTTCATAGAGATTATGATGCTAAAACAACTAAAGTAAAAGTACTTAAAGTTAAGTTTCAAAACCTGGGTGAAAACGGTGCTGAATCACATTTTACTTGGGAACCTCGTTCTGGTAGTTTTATACCTAATGAAACTGTAAAAATAGATGAAGATGGGCTTCCGTGGGAGTAGAGGTAAAACCATGTGGAGCTCTTCGTCTGTAGATTATTATCCAACTACAGATTATGACATGAAGGCTGCTGGTTGGTGTTTATCAAACAACATACATGTTTATATACATTGTTACGAGCCTTATGTTTATCATTTAGCCGTTAGAATAAACGGTAAAGAGAATATAAGCCCAGAAAATTACGCGGCAAAAGATGTTTTAAAAAAGAAATACGAATTTTATAAATATTATTATGAAAAATACAACGTTTAGAAATGCTAATGAAGCATACGAATATCTACATAATAAGATATTGTTAGAGGGTGTACCATTTGATAACACCAAAGCTTTGTTTAATGTAGGTTTCTATATAACAGATCCAATGGACAATAAAATAATAAACAAAGAACGTAACTGGAAACAAGATTACGCTGAGGCTGAATGGCAATGGTATTTGTCCGGTGACCGCAACATAGCCAAGCTAGGAGAGATATACGGTAAAATACCAGAAATATGGAAACGTATGGCTGATATTAACGGTAATGTTAATTCTAATTACGGTTGGCAATGGAAGCGTAATCAACAGATTGATTGTGTAATTGGTTTACTTAGAACAAAACCAAACACTAGACAGGCGGCAATATCTATATATGATTGTAAAGAGTGGGATTCTTATACAAAAGATACACCTTGTACTTACGCCATACAGTTCACAATACTAAACGATAGATTAGATATGTCCGTGGTTATGAGAAGCAATGATTTGTGGTACGGTTTTTGTAACGATCAATATTGTTTTTCCATGTTGCAAAAGATGATCGCAGACGAATTAAAAATTGAAATAGGTACATATTATCATTTTGCGCATAATATGCATTTATATAACGATAAAATTGATTAATATGACATATTGTATATACCACATACCAAATAAAAAAATCGGTGTTACCAACGATTTAAAAAACAGGGTAGAAAAACAGCAAGGTTACGAAGAAGGAGAGTATGAAGTATTAGAAATGTCTGAAGATATAGATTATATATCTAAAAGAGAGTTACAACTTCAAAAAGAATATGGATATAAAATAGATAGACAACCTTATAAAGATTTATATAAACCAAACAATGAAAATATGAAAATAAATATAACAGAACAAACAACAACGTTTCCATGTCCAACTAATAAATTGAAAGGACATTTAATGGATAATATAGGAATGAATTGGAATACAGAATTTGGTGATGTTTATTTAACAGCTGAATCTATAAAGTGGATTATGAAAAATGTTAAAACATCTATGTACAACGATAACAGATCTTATATATATAATAAGGCTTTTGCTAGATGGTTTGATAATAATGATCCTTATAATGGAAAAACTACAACAGGAGCATTATCGCCAACAGGTATTAGACAATGTAAACCAGCTTGTAGATTTGATAAAATTAGAGATTGGGCTAATGAAAGAGGTTTATACAGTGGTGGTGACACGAAAACACAAACACTAAAACTAATGGAAGAAGCTGGTGAAATATGTAGAGCTGTTTTAAAAGTTGATAAACAAGCCACAATGGATGGTATTGGTGACTGTGTAGTTGTACTCACAAACTTAGCAGAGCTTGCTGGTACTAGTATTGAAGACTGTATTGACCTTGCTTATAATGAGATTAAAAACAGAACAGGTAAAATGAGTAACGGTACCTTTAAAAAAGATTAATAACAATTAAATAATATAATATGAGTGATAGAGAAATTATGGATGCTAAAAACGGTATTGAAATAAGGAAGTCTTATGGTTTTCGCGATCCAGTCGTTAAAAACGTTGTAGATAAGTTTGTTAAACGTTCAGACGTTGGCTTTGAAAAATACAACAATACGTTAGATGATGAACGTAGACTTAGAATGAAAAACTTACAAGGCTATTTAAACGATGTACAAGAAGAACTTATGGACGCTGTGCTATACATACAAGCTGCACGCGATG
>Ga0208157_1000606_pt1 | contig 18763 bp, 27 predicted proteins | sample 5_EtaG_FD_184077 | JGI IMG/M metagenome (GOLD analysis project Ga0208157, IMG submission 184077) | Marine viral communities from the Subarctic Pacific Ocean - 5_ETSP_OMZ_AT15132 metaG (SPAdes) (version 2) | ecosystem: Environmental > Aquatic > Marine > Oceanic | place: Pacific Ocean | collected...
CATATAAATCCCGATGCAGATGATTGGGCTTTGCATTTACGCGACACGTACTATGCCAAAGAGTGATTAGATGTATTCTAAAGACCAATTGATAGGCATACTGCTATCCCTAGCGAAGACCGAGATACACGTATCGAAGGATGATACTACTCGTATAGGATACAGAGTCAGATTGAAGGTCAGTTTCAGAGGACACGCTGAGATGCTACAAGCGATACAGCGCACTCTACTACAGCATAATATAGAATCGAAATACAAGGAAAGAGAGCATAAGACTAGACCCAGACCCATATTGATGGTAACTGGTAAGAAGAATCTGACGGGACTATGCGCATTGATACCTCATCATCTACCTGATGTGAGGGACTCTTGGGATACGTTCAAGGAGGCTGTGGATATATTCGACAGGAATCTACAGCACACCATGACTGGTCTAGAGAGAATGATTGAATTAAAGAATCCTGAAATAATCTCGGTGGCTTGATTCACTTGAGATGCACTCGCTGTAATGTATACATGGCTGAGTATGGTAGTCTCTGTAGTTCTTGCCATATGGCTAAGACGCTGATACCCGACTACAATAATGAAGCGAGTGATGATGAGATAATAGAGAAAGCAATGCTATTACTTGTGTTCAATGGATGCAGAGAATGCAATAGCAAGGATTTCGCATATGAAGCCGGAATAATGTATGAAGGCGAATTGAAATATTACATGGCGCAGGTAGACTGCGCTGCATGTGACAGTAAATATACAGAAATAATGGATGTGAGGTTAATTGACCCTAACGAAGATGAAGCAGATAAGACCGATACTAATGGTGGGCAAACCGGGAACGGGAAAGACGACGAAGGCGATGGAATACCTGTCTGATGACCCTATTGTGATGTATGCAGATGAATACGACATACATGATAACTACAGCATACCCAAATCTAGAGGTATACTCATTGAGGATGTTCACCATAAACCAAACACAGATGCGATAAAGAAGACCCTGAGAGAATACAGGGGTCAGATAGTCATCACTTCGATGAATCAGAAGAGTGTTCCTAAAGACATATTCAACATGTGCAAACTCAAGAGAGCAGGTAGTAAGAAGCACCTGCAAGAAAAGATACGAAGCATTGCACCCAACTCAGTGGAGCCTAGGGAATACAATCTAGATGTATTCAGTCTAGTTGTGGAGTATCTGAAGAACGAGGATAGGGATGAGGTAGTTGAGTTATTGAAACTCAATAAACCACCCGATGCTCTTTTCCTGAGTCTTCTCTCTTCAAACGTGCATCCGAATAAATTAGCATTTGTGGATGCCGAGGTGAAGAGGAAGTGGCCCACTGATTACTTCTATGAGTTAATCGCATACAAGCATGAAGGCAAGATTTACCGAAGACTCGCATTCGACAAGAAGTATCCTAGAAGCGATATTCCCAGTATATGCAGGAAACTAGGAATGAAGAAGAGGGAATCATATCTATTGAAGGGTCTGTTAGAAGACCCAGATTTCGTAGCATATGCCAAGACTGTATTGGACAACAAGCAGTGTAGGATATTGCGATTAGGCGAGAAGCGGAGAAGGAAGAAGACAGACCCTACTCCACAATCCTCTCTATTGGAGGACTTCTGATGGGGAAGAAATACTACAGAACACAGAGAGCAAGAGAGTTCGTCCTTACTTTTGCTCAAGATGTCAAAGAGCCATTCACCACCTTAGAGGCGATGGATGCTTGGAATGGCAAATACAAGCATCATGCTATGGGTGTCAAATCTATGGCGCAGATGCTTAGAATGTCTAAGGAATTAGACAAGGTAGGACGAAAACTAGTAGGAAGAAACTACTACTATTTGTATGAATACAGGAGAAATGAAAATGTTGTGGACAGAAAAATACAGGCCAAAATCGATGACTGAGATAATAGGACAGGATAAATTCGTGAGAGATGCGCGTTCTTGGGTAGTCAATGGAGACATGCCGAACATACTGTTGTTCGGTGTTGCTGGAACAGGTAAGACTGCGGCAGCAGGTGCATTGGCTAAAGATATCCTATCAGAGTATAGAGATGAGAACTTCTTTGAAATCAATGCCTCTGATGATAGAAAACTAGAGACTGTCAGGACTCTGATAAAGCAGGTAGCATCCACATCGAAGATAGGTGACATACCCTTCAGAATCATCCTGTTGGATGAGATGGATGGAATGACCAAGGATTCTCAGAATGCATTGAAGAGAGTTATGGAGAGATATGCGTCTAATTGCAGATTCATCATGACATGCAATGAGAGGCATAGAGTCATCATGCCACTGCAATCACGATGCGCCAATTACAACTTCAGCAGGTTGAGCGATGCGAACATGGAGACTATGCTTACGAATATACTGGACAGGGAAAACATTCAGCATATTGAATTGAATGACCTGAGAATGTTTATATCAGGATTGCATGGAGACATGCGCAGGGGAGTCACAGAACTACAAGCAGCAGTTCACAGTGGCACTCCCTTGACAGAACAGTTAGTAAAGAGTTTAACATCTTACAACGAAATAATAGAACAAATACAAATGAAACAATTTCAATCAGCGTTGGACAAGGTGCATAAAATGATTTACGAAACATCAGACATGTCGCAGATTTGTGTTAATCTACACGACTGCGTTGTAAATATGGAGGAACTAGACCACACTACGAAGTTCAAGTTCCTCAGAATAATAGGTGAATCAGAATGGAGAAGCAGGTCTATGACTCCCAAGATACTAGCATCTTGGATGATAGGACAGATGGTGATGTAAATGGATTGTATATTGAGCGTATATTGTAATAAGGACACAGAGAAATTGATTGATATAAGAGAGATTGTCTCTTTCATTACTAGAAGGAATAAGAAGGAAACCAATCCCTCAGTATTGAATATAGTGTATGAGATGACTGTGGATATACATCTTAAGTCAGGAACAATCATCACTGCGAAATATGATGATAATGTAGCCAAGGCTATTTCCACATGGGAAGATTATGTTCGACTCTCATATGATTATGAGATGTCAAAGTATTAGGAGGTAATAGAATGAAAGAAAATGAAAACAAGAATTGGACAGATAACTACTATCAGCGCAGGTTCGGCTGTACACGGAACCAATATCGTCGTGTCGTTAACGACGTTAAATACAACGAGGCACTTGACGGCCCACAGTCAGAATACGAAGAAAGAAAGAAAAACATAGGTGATGAAAATGAGTGAAAATGAAATGAAATTGAAGAATGAAGTAGAGAAAGGAGCGGAACTCCTTGGGATGGCATCTGAAGATGCTTGGGCCAAGGTGGATGAGATATGTTCACAGAACAATCTCACCAAGGATTCCGACACTCTGATTGTGCTGTCTCTTTGGAGACAGTATTTCAGCAGTGCAAGACAAGCCAGCAAGAGCAGCACCAATTCAGGTGGCTCTCTATTCAAGAAGGCTTTCGGGTTTTTCATATCCCTTGATGAAGCAAGGGACATGATGGCAATGCAGCGCGACAGAGTAAAGAAGGAATACATGGTTTCTGCTGATTCGACTTACAACAACGGTAAAGTCGCTATAGTGGAGAAGAACATAGCAAGCGGTAAGTTCAGCGTCAGGAGAATGCATGACGGTGAAGAGCGTTCTATGGAGTCACCTAAACTGCATGATGCAGCGATAGATGTAGGTGATGGTGTTCACATCATCCCACTAGATGCTATGAAGGCATATGGGATGAACCCGAACAAGAACTACGGCAGACCACTCCCTGTAGAGGAATACAGGAGAAGCGGTATATTCATCGGTGAAGTGGAAGACAATGGATTCGGCATCTACTTCTTCAACTACAAGGGTGAGGCAAGCAGGGGCTTTGAGCCTAAGACTTTCGAGTTGGTTCACTTCACATGCATACCGAACAGCAATGACAAGATGAAGATACATGGAGCAACAGATACTACTCTTGCCTCCCTAGTATACAATGAGTCGTTGCCTGATGACTCTGAGGATAAGAGAGATGCAAGTGCCATATCTATGGATTCAATGATGATGCAGTTCTGCGAGGACAACTACTCCCCGCTATTGGACCTAGACAGATATCATGGCCTTGCTGCCATGAAGAACTACAACGAGAGATTCGTTGTAACTGACGGCTCTGTATCAAGCATGAACATGAACCCTACGAAGAACGGCAACAGAATCATATCGATAACTGACCTCAACTCAGACTTTGATTATGATGGTGATGGCTTCGCTGGCACTACATGCTGGATACCACCACACATTGAACTTGACTTCGGTATTGGCTCTAACGTCATTGTAGTCGGCAGGACATCCCAATCGCGGGATGAGAATGGAAATCTGAATTCTGCTACTATCAACGTAAGTGGTCTTTACGCTATGGAGAAGAGAGGAACAGCAGAGCCTGTAGCAATCTCTGTCGAGGATAACACGGACTGGTTCTGATGTTTGAGGTGACTCAAGATTTCATACATGGTGCTTCCTTTGCTCTTCATTTCAAGAACATAGATTTCGTGACATGGAGAAGGAACACCGACACTGGTGAGTATTGGATTAAGTTGCATACTCAATCAGGCAAGGAGATACGAATTCATTCTTCATTAGAAGAACTGAATAAATTGCTGGACAGACACAGCAGGGCAAATGGAAACACAATACCAATAGAGTATATGAGGAATAAATATGAGTTGGACGAATAGTAATAATGAGAAGAAAGAAGAAACAGTGAGCAGGATATCCTTTGAGGACAGGAAAGCCAAGATTCTTGAGCAGATGAAACTCAGGAAAGAGAGAGATAGGTCATATCTATTATGTTCTATCACAGGTAATCCTAAAGTCGGTAAGACCGGCACTGCTCTAGATTGCAGAACACCTGAAGAGATAGAGAAGGGTATGAAGATATTCGTCTTGGATTTCGACAATGGTGCAGAACCCACATGGGATGCTGGATGGGATAGAACTGATGATATCGTTATCTTCAATCCTCTTGAGATGTCAACTGACGGGTCTATTGATTGGAATGAGAGTTTCAATAATGCTCATGCGTTCATCGAGATGGTAAAGGAAGAGACTAACGCCGATAAGAACACCAAGTCATTCATCCTAGATGGAGTGGATAAGATATACGAGGGTTCTAGCGATGCTTTGAGGGACCACTTGGCTAAGAATCAATCTAAGTCAGGCTCTATCATAAAAGACACAGACTCAGTTACTGTGACTCCCTTGGATTGGAAGATAAGGAATAGGATATACAACAGGCTGCTAGATGCGTTTCTGTCTGTAAATACAGATAGGTTCCTGATTACACACATGAAACCTGTGTATGAGGGAATCGCTGTCCCTGTACCCGTAGGAGAAGTCCCTGATTGGCACAAGTCAACACCGGCTAGATTCAATCAGATGATTCACATCAAGAGAATGAAGTCGGGTTCTGTCACTAACTACGTCGCAGAACTAGAGGCAAGCAAGACGAACCCCGACCTCGTTGGAAAGGAATGGATTGTCTTCTCCACGAATGGGGAGAACAAGTGGTTCGGTATAGATGAATTAAGGAATGGTAAACTATGAAGTTCACTGTGGATAGTAAGATACTAATTAACAATCTAAATGATATCCTAATGCGAGGCGACTATCCCAACGGAGCATCAGTAGCAAGAAGAAACCTTTCGCCATCGGCGTATATTGTTGTTGAGCCAAACGGTGTTAAACTGTATAATGCAGACCTTAGCACCGTTTGCTCTTCATTCATATTACTAGATACTGTAGAAGACATAGGCGAATGTGCCATCGATGTGGAGACATTTCTGAAATATCTCAAGACATTCAGTGGTGATGTGATAGTCACCATAGGTGATTATGTCAACTTGAAAACAGCAAGTAAAACAGCGTCATTCGGTATCGCTGTAGGTCATAGGCACTATGCTATGATTGAGAGACTTAGGAACACTGTGATACCCACAGAGGGTATGCCTACCTTCGGTAAGAACAACACTGCCTTTGAGACACATGTGATTGTCAATTCCGATGTGATGATTGATGCAGCGAAGGGCTGTGATGTGCTAAGAACAGCGCGATACAAGTTCGACTATAACGGCGAGGATTTCACACTATCAAGCAGCAAGAGCGGAACTGTGCAGAACTACTCCACAATCATCAACACCCTAGTAGTGACAGGTGAGCAGTCAACAGTGGAGATTACAGGAGCATTCAGCGCGATACTGGATGGTGTGACTAACATATATCTGAAGGATGATTTTCCTGTATTGGTTCGCTCAGGGAACAGGACTCTTCTGAAAGCACCATACTTGGAACGGTAATATTATGATAATTTCACCAACGAATGACGGCATCTGCATTAGATGGCGGGAAGGAGAGGGAGACAGGCCCCAAAGAAAACAGGAGGTTCTATCCCACAATGATTTCCAACCATACTTCTATGTCAAGAAGGAAGACGCCACTAAGCAGAGCGCATCGGTATCTAACAAATGGAGCAAGAAGACATCTCCCTTTCAGTTTAGATACGAGCATGATTGTGCGACTAATCTAGAGGGTGATTCACTATCGAAGGTGTATTACTCACCTAATCATCCTAAGCACATGAGAGATGTGAAAAATGCCTTCATACAGACCTACGAGGCTGATGTACCCTATCATCACAGGTATGCTGTAGATAGAATACAGTCTATACCTGAATATAGATTAAGAAAGTATTATTGGGATATGGAATGGCAACAAGGCGGTGAACATAGTGGTGCTATTACGTGTATAATAGTATATGACAACTATGATGATGTATTTCATCAATATGCATGGTTTCCTGAAGATAATCATTATGAATCTAAAGATATATTAATCTTCAATAGCGAGAATGAAATGTTATTATCGTTCTTATCGAGAATAGTGCTAGATGACCCTGACATGTTTATATCATGGTTCGGAAATCAGTTCGATTTACCAAAACTATTAGAAAGATGCGTGAAAAACGGCATTGATGCGAGAATTATCTCTCCAATGTTAGAAATAACGGGCTTTTATGAGTCAAAAGAAGGCTACACTTTCAGAAAAGACTCCTTTTCTCCGATTGAACAACCAATCAAGGGAAGAATTACGCTGAATTTAGACCTAGCATTCGAGAGACAGTGGAATGATTCGCAAAGAGGCACGTTACCGTCAATGTCACTCGACTATATATCCACAGAAGTATTGAATGAGAAGAAACTGGTCAGTGAAAAGTTTCCTGAGAAGTCAGAGTTCTTCGCAAGAGGATGGTTGGAGGATACCGACACTTATCTCAAGTATGCTAAACTTGATGTTGACCTAATTAAGAGAATAGACGGTGAGAACTTCACCAGTGAGGCTATCATATCACTACAGAGACTGCTGAAAGCACCATTCGATGCTTGTTTCTATGCCAGTCACATGGGTGGGATATACTTCATGAGAAATGCCTCATGGAAAGCACCCACAGGAAGAAAGGAAGACAGAGTGGACTATGACGGTGCGATGGTATACGACCCGTTGGAAGCAGGTACGAATGGCTTACATCTAGGTGTAGCAGCATTCGACTTCGCTGGACTGTACCCTTCTATGATGATAGCGAGGAATATATCTTGGGAGACTAAATCAATCGCCCCTACTGAGTTTGCAGTCAATATACTCACACCAAAGGATTTCTCCGATACAGAAAATATCAGGATGCTGTATTACAATACGGATGCTTTGGGACTATTACCCAGAGCAGTATTGGAATTGAAGGAATTGAGAAACCAGTATAAGAACAACATGAAGAAGGCAGAAAGCAAGTCAGAGTATGCTAAATGGAATAACAACCAACTGGCAGTGAAGAGATTGATGGCCTCATTCTACGGTATCATTGCATACCAAGGGTTCGGTTGGGCCGATGTAGATTTAGCGGCAAGCATCACCGCTAGTGCTAGAGAGGCTATTCGTGAAGCGGCATTCAAAGTGAGGCAATTATCATGAGAGATATAGTATTCAAGGACTGTTATGTCTGTCATGAGAGTAGTAATTACGCTAGAGGATGTGACACTAAAAGCGGATTCGTCTGTAATTTCTGTGTACAGAACTGGCTCAACAACTACATCTTCATGATGAGTCCATTGAAGTGGGCTAGAGAATCAAGGGAGGAAGAATGATGAAAGTGGTATATGGACATACAGATTCGATATACTGTCAGGTGGATAGCGTCGAGGAAGCACAGTCTGTTCTCTCTACGTTGAACGACCATGTTCGTTCCAAGTTCCCTAATGCACTGGGTCTTGATGAGCATCCCGTCACCTTGGAGTTTGAGAAGTATTTCAGAACCCTAGGTGTGGGTGCTACCAAGAATAGGAATGCAGGTTTAATCACATGGAAGGATGGTGATTTCCTAGATGAAGAGGAATTCGTTATGACGGGTTTCACTGCTAAGAGAATATCAGAAACGCCCTTGGACAAGGAAGTACAGATTACTGTGTTGAATATGTGGGTCGGTGAGAAGTCACAGGAAGAGATAGTCTCGTATCTGAATGACATATACGAGAATGTCAAATCAGGTAAGGTAGAAATACAAAGGTTGCTCAAGAGGTCTAGATATAGACCTGAGAGGTTCCATGTTATCTGTCGTAATTGCGAGACAACATCTAGTCTGATGTTCTTGACAAAGGCTGTATGCTGTGGGACAATGGATTTGAGAACAGTCAATAAATCAGGGAAAGGCTGGAAATCAGCGGGTAAATCACCTTCCATCGGTTCAGGTATAATCGGAACACTACTGTATAACAAACTAAATAGAGAACCGATAGATGACTCTTATCTCTACATGAAGGTCAAGAACAACCCACACACAATAGTACATCCAACCAAGCAGACCGTGGTTAAGCCTGAGTATTACTCAGCATTGAAGATTGAAGATTTCAGCAACTTCACCCCTGATTGGGGGCATTATGCTGAATCAATAATACGAAAGGCGAGTCCTGTATTCAGAGCGATGGGTTGGGAAGAAGCACAGATAAGGAAAGACAGTAACCAAAAGACATTGGATGAGTGGTTTTAATGAGAGAATATACATACGCATGGAATCCTATTGATTATGATGATGAGAGCAAACCGACATTGAAGATAACGAAGTCTTCCTTCGGTTCCTTCCAATGGTGTCCACAGAAGTATTTCTTCCAATACCCATTGAGAATGCCCATAGACCAATCACCAGCGATGGCTAAGGGTAGTATAATACACAACTCTCAAGAGGATTTCTTCAACGCCTTCGACATAAAGAAAGCAGAGGACATGTCTTCCTCTGAGGTTAAGTCATACTGCATGAGCCTATTTCCGGTTGATGACCATATAGACATGTATGACACTATGGCTACAACAGCGACTCAGCGTTTCCTTGAAGCAAGGGAAGAGGGCAGATTGAGCGAGTATCTTCCACCGGGCAATGAGGTGATGCTGGATGCTGAGATAGTAATACAGCCTGATTGGAATCCAAAGGCAGAACTATCTAGACCATACAGAGTACATATTCAGGGAATCATTGACCGTATATTCGAGGAAGACGGTTTCTATATTCCTATGGAGTTGAAGACCGGGCCTTGGAAGGACTACAAGAGAACCATGATGAGGAAGGAGATGGCTTTCTATAAACTGCTATTCGATAATTCCTCACCTGATATCCTAAGAGAGAATGGCCTCAATCCTGAATATGAGATGAAATACTGGGGCTGGTATTATCCTGCTTCAAACTACACATACGTCGAGGAATCTAAGAAATCAAGTCACACCGCTGTACTCAGAGGACTAGTAGAGTTAGTCGCAGCATATGAGAAGGATGACTTCTATGCGAAGTATTACTTCAAGACATGCTCAAACTGTAGTTTCTACGGCATATGCGAGAAAGCACAAGAAGAGAGTTGGATGTAATGAATTTGAAGCAATATATAATGAATGAACTGAAGAAGAAAGAATGGACCTTTGAAGAGATATCCAATGTTCAGACCACGATAAACATAATGTCGCACAAGGCGTATGACCATATGACCCCTAAAGACAAGTTAGATATGGTGTGGAATGAGATAGGTGAAGACTTTCAGAAGAAGGTTCTAATGAAAATAAAAGCAGAGATAGCAGAGACAATAAAGATAGAGTTGTCAACTGCTACAGTAAGATTTGGAGGTAATGAAAATGATGTATCCGAAGGAAGTTTGGGCGGGGAGCCACCTGCCACAAGCAAGACAGATGAAAAGAAGGATAGTAAAAAACAGAAGAGAACTGATTGATTTCATTAATACATATAACGGTTTGATGAACTGTTATTTCACTATCTATGATTTCGAGAGATTCAATGACAATATCAAGATTGACTCTTCCATCATACTAGACAGGGCTTTCTTGGACTTCGATGCTCATGGTGACAAGACACTGCAAGAGGCATTCGATGATATGTCATCCGTATTGCATGACTTGGTTGAGGATGATATCAAGTTCAAGGCATTCTTCAGCGGCAAGGGATTCCATGTCATTGTATTTGGTGAAGAGGCGGAGAACATACGTCAGATACAGAGATGGTATCTGAGGATAAAGGAAGGCAGGGACACGTTGGATGACAGCGGGATACAGACCAACAGGCTCCGTAGAATACCCAACACTGTCAACATGAGCAGCAGTGATGAGAATGGGGAGCCTTATTTCTGCATCCCTCTAGTCATCGATGATTTGATTGGTGGTCTAGATGGTGTTCTAGCCCTTGCTAAAGAGCCTAGACTGGTTGATGGCACATGTGGGCATGAATTGATTTCATGGCCTAGTGTTGAGGCTATTGAGATTTCCAAGGAAGAAATAGTTGCACCCAAACCAATAGGCAAACTACCCATCCTTCCATGTCTCCACAATGCAATCATGGTGGAGAACCCCGGTCATTATGCTAGAGTATATCTAGCACTTTGGTATAGAGATATACTAGCACTGGGAGAACGCAATATAACTAGGCAGAAGAAAGAGGAAATCATGGATATGATAATGAGCGAGTTTGAGCATATCGCTAATTCCAAGCCTGATGTATGGGGCGATTGGAATGAACAAGTCACTAGGGGATATCTTAGAGGCGTGGTTGAGAAGGGCTACAATGCACCCGGATGCAAGAATGTGTTGATTCCACAGGGATACTGTATTGGTAAATGTTGGAGGTATGCAGAATGATAAGAAAGGTAATGTCTAGATTCAGAAAGAAAGAAGTGGAAGAGAAGATAGAGATAGATGTAGAGACTGCTATTGATATCAAGAAAGAGAAAAGACAGGATAAGATATTCTACTCTAGAGTAGGATTCTATCTAACAGGAATGATGGCGTTCATAGAAAGCACATTCAACCTCGTAGGTGGTTGTGTATGAATAAACTACTGATAGACAGCAGGGAGAACTCCGAGTTGGCTGAATTCGTAGAGACACATGCGCAGAAGATGAACATACCATACGAGAAGAAGTGGTTGGAGATAGGTGACTATGTATTTGACGACGTATGCTTTGAGGCTAAGTCGGCATATGATTTCTTGATGTCCGTGGTCAACAAGAGACTATGGAATCAATTAGACAATATGGATAGGGCCTACATGAACAACATAGTGATAGTTCATGGAGACATGGATAGTGCTATCACTGAATATGCAAAGAGAACAATGGGAATGAAATTCAACAGGAACTCCATAGCGATGTTCACGAATAAATTCCTAGGTGGTATAGGCAGAATACTACTGGATACCGATGCTAATATCATGTTGGTTGACAATGCTAGAAGGGCTGCTAGAATAATTACTGCCGTATGTAAAATGAAGCCGGTTGACAGACCTGTGTATACACCGACTTTAATCAAGCAAAAGATAAGCACAGGCGATTTGAGATTAGATGTTCTCTCTTCAATCAAAGGCATAAGTCCCGCAAAGGGTACTTTGCTTCTGAAAGAGTTTGGCTCTATCATGGAGATAGGCGAGGCGACTGTAGATGAGATGTCTAAACTAGAGGGATTTGGTAAAGTCCTAGCACAGCGAATATTAGATGTGCTGAACAATGAAGATAAAATGGTGATGTAAATATGATAGATGATTATGATGAAGATGAACTCTACTATGGGTTCATAGAAGAAGAACAAGAAGAAGTGAGCAATAAACTGGAACTACCTGCTTTCATACGTGAGTATGTGACAAGCGCGGTGGATGTATCGAAATACAATCACGTTCCGGCTGCTTTGACTGCTTTCGTGCTGTTGGGTCAGTTATCGAAAGATATGGTTTGTATCGTAGGGGGGAAGAGAAGAGAGGACACTAGAATCCCCTTCCTGTGGATGCAGACTTCAGGTTCGGGAAAGACGGAGATGTACAACTTCTTCGGCCCTGTTGCTAGAAAGACGTTTGAGATACTACAGGCTAGAGGGAACTATTTCGATATATTCGATGTGAAGGAGATTACAGATGCTGCATTGATAGGCTCAATGAAGCAAGAGGAACAGACCATCGAAGGAGCGAATGGTCCTGAGAGAGTATATGTCGATGTGCAGATTAAAGGTGCATTAGAAGGAGATGGTTTGATTGTATATGACGAGTTTGAGTATTCAGGTGTGTTCAAGCAATCACAGCACAAAGAGAACGTGGTCATGTATCTAATGACATTGATGAATACTCTCTGGGGAGAGAACTGGGTTATCACGAAGAAACTCAAAGACGGGGACACAGTGTTGGAATGCAGATGCCAGCGTTCAGCATATGCAACATCATACATTCCCAAGATGCTGACATCGGTTATCGCTGAGAAGGGTATCATGCAGAGGATGCTGATATTCATCTGGGAGGTTCCTCAGTCAGTTCAGGACGAGATACGAAAGAGCGTTCTTGAGGAATTCGGCACTAAGAAAGACAACAAGGCTCCTATCGATAAATTCGCTAGGGGTTTCGCCAAGATACATGAGACTCTGAAGGAGAGATACGAGGATGTTGACCGTGACCCCACTGAGGTGATAACATACTCCAATGATTTCAACGCCGCTATAATACGCGAATACGAGAGCATGAGGAAGTATGTGGAAAGCAGCAGGGCAGAGGTATTGGAGATTGCAAGCAACTTCATCACTAGGCTGAACAACCATCTTGTGCGTTTATCCATATTATGCTGCATCGCTGAAGCACCTAGTATAACGGATAAGTCAAAGAGATTCGTCGTGACATCTAGGAACGTTTCTCAGGCTGGCTCTCTAGTCAAACAATGCTACAAGAGCCTTGTATCTTGGTTGGATACTGCGCTAAGGGTAGAGAGAAGAACACTGCAAGACAAGGCCAATGTCAATGTGTTCAAGCAAGCATATGATGAGTTGAACAGAGAAGGCTCTGATGGATTCGTCAATAAGACCATCCTGATTGGCAAGGTTCGTTCCACCACTAAGAAGGGAGAGTCAACGATATACAAATGGTGGCAGAAGATATCTGATAACTTCGAGGAAAAGCGCATCGCTAAGAAGGCATATGTCAAATGGAACCCGGAGGAATAATATGTTAGGCAATGTTAAAATACCAACCAAAGTCTACCTGCTGTTGAATAAGGTGCTTATATGAAATACGAACACCAGTATCTAATCTTCGATGTAACTGATGGCCCCAAAGTGATTACCGAATCACTGAACACCTACGGGAAGGAAGGATGGGTCGTCAAGACCATGATTAACGTAGGCGGAGACAAACTATGCGCATGGATGGCTAAGGGAACACCAGCCAGTAGCCCTGACCCTAAAGCGGCAGAGCAGAAGAAGATAGACAAACTATGGTCAGATGATAAGAAATGAGTGTATTAGCAATAGACCTTGAGACAAAGAACTACTCTCATGACATTGGGGGTTGGGGTAATACCCACATGTTTCAAGTATCCACTGTATGCACTTGGGATGGGACTAACGGCACGATATACATAGACGAGCCAGTAGACTCCCTACAGAAAAGCGGAAGCACCATAAAACCCATATCGCAGTTGAAGTATGATTTGGATGACCATTTCGAGAAGGGTGGGAAACTACTAGGTCATAATATAATATCATTTGACCTACCTGTATTGAAGAATGCATTAGACATATACTGCATCAAGAAGTACATGGATAAGAAAGCCTACATAGATACCAGCAGGGATGTCGGTTCTGTTACGGGTGAGAGATTCACCCTATCCAACCTTGTGACAAAGACTCTTGGTGATGATAAGTCAATGACCAGTGCTGAAGCACCTATCGTATGGAAGAACGGTGGATATGCTGAAGTAGCAGAGTATTGTCTCAAGGACTGCGAGTTGGTATACGACTTGTGGAAGTACGGTCAAGAGAATTCCTTCGTCAAGGGGTATTCTATTGAGAAGGAAGAAGAAGTAGAATTAGGAGTTGAATGGTAAATGACACCTTGGGAATGGTTTGGTTGGCTGATATTTGTGATAGTAATCTCGTTGCTTTTCTTTGCAGCGTTTGGTAGTACCCGTTATACGCACTCTAACGTGGAAGACTACATGGAAACGCTCATCAGAGAAGAGAGAGAAAGAAATGGCTCTTCGTGACAAATGCCCCCATTGTAGTGAATTGACTATACCCATGCGTATCATGGGTACATACGTCGGGTCTTCCAAGACTCTTAGAATATGGCAGTGTCGTGAGTGTTTCGGCTTATGGTCGGAACCCACGATACCTGCCTAATTTTTTTCAAAAAAAATCCACTTCGGGATATTCCATATGGATTATTTTTTAACTCTCTATAGACCGAATCATAGAAATGTTAATTTACAAGTCGGTGCATTTTCTGCACTATGGAAAGGAACTGCCAATGGTTCAATGAGTGGGCTAGTGAGACTATGGAAGATATACACATAGAGCAACCACGCACGAATCGCTTCATGGCAACTCTGATGACGCTTCTGAGGCTGAACTGATGAGGTTCGGCACTATCGGATATGATATCTCGACCTTCCTTGTCTTAGTATTGTTAACGACATACACCATATTGATGACCTTATTCATCAATGAGCAGAGGGGAGTGGAGATATCTACTATGCTCATACTCTACTTCAACATCATATTCATCTGCGTATTAGTGCAAATGCATGTCTCTAGTAGAGTTAAACTCTAACAATCTACACCGTTCTCGAATCCAGCGACAGTTTTGAGATGTTCGTAGCACTGCTTGATGATATTGTATTGGTTAGCATCCTCATCTATATTCAAGTCATATTGTATATTCAGTCCAGCAACAGGTGATTTATTGTCTAAATACGCTTGCTCATTATAGTATATTTTTCCGTTGTACCTCATCTTGAATGTGGCAATATCATCATCACCATCATTTAGACCGGGTGAATATTTTTTCAGACACTTCACCCTAGTTATCACGCAATGCGCTTCAGGACAGTTTATTCCCTGCTCAGTATCATATGCTAATCTAAGTGCCATTTTTTATCATTCCTTTTTTTTCTTTACATCCAACTTGGTTTGGTAGGGTAAGGGGGATTGAAAGGGTCCGAGCAAGCAGGTATGTCCCTAAGTGCCTGTCTGTATGTCGCCAACTCAGTCTGCTGTGCCTCGGTCAAGTTGGAATATCTGTCGAAAAGCATCCACAAGTCCGATGCTTCTAAGTCACCGTTTCTTACCATTCTCAATTCTTCCCTAGCCTCGTCTTCTGTTAAAACTCTCTCGCTAACCCATTCACCTTCCGAGTTTGTGTAGGAGTGAAGAAACCATTCGCCCATGTATTAAGCCCCCTTGAAGAAGTTATCACTTGTTTGCACCTTGTAGCCCATTAAGAATCTAGGTATGTTGTTGTTTGAATTGGTTAGAAATTTATTAGTGCTTCCCGAAGTCATAGTTATGGCACTAGGCATTGATGTCTGACTGCTTGGGTTGTAGTATATGTTCATAGCAGGGCTAGTGATACCGGGAAGTTGGAATGTCCCACCCCTATTAGCACCAAAGCAACCAATATCTACATTTCCACCGTTGCTCGCACTAGCACCCAACACAGCAATCCAATACCATCTGTCAGCGTCTAAGGTCAATTCACCACCGCTAGTGTTTGTCATATCCAAATAACTGAAATTGAAGTCTCCGCCCGGAGTCCATTGAACAGTGTTTGATAACAACGTCTTGGGAAGACCACCGTTCTCACCATCGTATATAGCCAACTTGTAATCATCTACACCCGATGTCGCATCTCCACTTCCAGAAGTAGGGATGAGATGGTCTAGCACACCACCGGAAGCAGAATACAATGGCACGAAGTATATTTTTCGTGCAAAGTAAAACAAATTCGCACTACTGAAACTGTTGTTGGGGGCTAAAGGATGGATGGGCATTCTAGCACGATAAATGTGATGTAAAGTAGAGGTAGTGGTATCTAATATTCTTCTAATCTTCATACCATGACTCGGTAATGTCACACTTGCAGAATCATCTGCTGTCTTTGCAGTTGCGTCTGATTTTAATTGTCTAAACGGTTGTCTTCCCATTTAATCACCTCAACTCAATGCCATGTGCGTCAAACTTATGCTTGCTTGGTAGTTAATTGCACTACCCTGTGCATTCGTAAATTGTATTAATGTTGTCCCACTGCTATCCGTTGCATTCAAGGAACCAATTGCAGCAGAACCACTGTAGACTTGTCCGAATGATGTGAAGTCAACACCTGAACCTGTGTTGTATCCCATTATTTCCTCTATCTGATACTCAGTGTTGCTTGTATCCTTGACGTATATGGTTGCCTTGAATCCTCTAGTTGTAGTAGGGACAGTGGCTAATGTGAAAGAGGCTCCATCAGCCAAACTAGAGCCTGACAGAGTGGCTGATGTGCTGGTTATCTTACTTCCAGTGGTCACATGACCCGATGAATCACCTGTTATCCAAGTGACATCCCCATCACCTGATGATATTTTCAGTTGGTCATTTTCAGTACCATCACCTATATCAGAACCACCAATAACGACATTACCACTACCAGTAGTGATATTGTCTCCTGCATCGTGTCCTATGCATATATTAGTGCTTCCCGAACTTATGGCTGAACCAGCAAGTGCGCCTATTGATGTGTTATCACTACCACTTGAGATAGAATCTCCGGCATTCTGCCCTATTGCGGTGTTAGCAGTGCCACTAGCACCCGATGCTCCAAATCCTGACCTATGCCCAACCGATGTATTGTCATCACCCGTCATGTAATATCCTGATTGATAGCCGATGGCAACAGTATCTGAGACAGTGCTTCCACTGCCGCCGCTTAATGCACTTGCTCCGAGGATGACGTTCAATTGTCCTGTTTGTAGCCCACCGCCAGCATTATGTCCGACTACTGTGTTTGCCTGTGCGCCTGTTATGTCATCTCCTGCGCTCTTTCCTAATAGCACATTCCATCTAGCACTGGAACCAGTTAGGTTGAACCCTGCTTGATAACCAAGTGCAGTATTCTCATAACCCTGCGCTAAGTTATACATCGAGTTAGACCCAACTGCTGTGTTATAATTACCAGTAGTAGCACCCCTACCTGCAATACTTCCAATGAATACGCTATGTTGTTTTGTGTAGTCTCTTGCAGCATGGTATCCGATTGCGACGTTGTTGTTGGAAGTTTGAAGTGAGGATAGTGCCTCGTATCCTACTACGGTGTTGTTATCCGCCGTTGTTATCGCAGTACCAGCATTCACACCTACCGCAGTGTTGTAGTTTCCACCGGATGCTATTGAGTCTAATGCAGTGCTTCCTAGACCTAGATTTCCTGTACTAGCAGTTAGGGCATCTGATAGGTCGTTTATTGCTGACGCACCACCACCACCAGCGTTTGCATCCACATAAGCCTTGATTGCGCCTGTGGTTGACAACGTGGTGTTTGAAGTACCAAGGCTAGTGCTGGAATTTATTGTAGTGACTATAGCACCAGTACCAATCTGCACTCCTAAATCACTGATATTGAATCTATTAGCCCCGCCTGTAAAGAAAGACTGCGTATCTGCACCGAATGAGATTTTGTTGTTGGTATCTCCACTGTGAACAATGTCGTCTGCTACTGTGATACTACCATTAACATCTAACTTAGTAGCAGGGCTTGTATTGCCAATTCCTATCCGGTCAGTGGACGCATCCGTGAAGAAAAGCGAAGTATCCGAATCGCCCTCAATGCGGAAGTCAATATCTTCTCCACCTTCGTTGATGATTACATCCCTGATACCACCATCGAATCTCATATACTCGTAGTCGTTGTGACCACTACCGCCTGATGATGATACGTTGAACCTCAGTCTTGCTGAACCATTGCCACCAGTCGCGGTGTTGAACTCGGACTGAATGTGGGCGAGTGTCCTGACTGTTCCCCCATCTGAATCCAAGGCCCTGAATTGTATCTTACCAGCATCGGTATTGGTTGTTGCATCGGGAACCCCACTTCTCAGCAAAACGAGATTAGGAGCCATGTCATTGTCTTGTGAAGGGACATCGGTTGATTCTATTATTACAGAATCACCATTTCCTGTGGTCTTAACGTGAAGACGAGCATCAGGGTTAGTCTCGCCTATACCTACATCTTTGGTAAGATAAGTCCTATTCCAATAGAACTGTGCATGAGTTTGGTTGTATCTCATTATCCTAATATCGTTATCAGTGGTTGTTCCGATTGGGACTGGGTTCGGGTCATCGAAGGACTTTGAGAAAGTCCACTTCAATCCACCTGCGATATTAAGAGTAACAGTGTCCTCAGTCACT
>Ga0208157_1000607_pt1 | contig 18705 bp, 8 predicted proteins | sample 5_EtaG_FD_184077 | JGI IMG/M metagenome (GOLD analysis project Ga0208157, IMG submission 184077) | Marine viral communities from the Subarctic Pacific Ocean - 5_ETSP_OMZ_AT15132 metaG (SPAdes) (version 2) | ecosystem: Environmental > Aquatic > Marine > Oceanic | place: Pacific Ocean | collected...
AAATATTGAAAAAAGATTAAATTAATCTAACTGTAGATGCAGTCGCTCTACGGGGCGATTGCAAACTACAAATTAAAAGAAATTATGGTAAGAATTGATGATGTGTATCAAAAAGTATTAGCTATAACTAATAAAGAACAGAGAGGTTATATAACTCCGCAAGAGTTTAATTTATTTGCTGATCATGCTCAAATGAGTATATTTGAACAATACTTTTATGATAAAAATCAATTTGCAAGAAGAGCAACAGAAAATAGTACTATTGAATTATTAGAACAAAAAATTCAAATATTTGAATCTAATCCTGAGTTTTTTTCTAGTGGAGATAATTTACCAGAAAACACTTACCAAATTGATAGTGTTTCAATAGTTTTAGATAGTGGAAAAACAATACCTATGCAAAGAGTTAGTAAGCGTGAATTACAAGGTATATCATCCAGCCCTTTATTATCTGGAAGCACTCTTGCTACTAATTACTATATATCCAACAACACTATAAATTTTACGCTACCTACGAGTTTAGAGGATAACACTAACGTTGTGGTTGAATTAGTAAGAAAACCTTTAAAACCACAGTGGACATATGTTATACACAATCAAAGTGCTCTTTATAATTTATATGATGAAAATCTTCAAGATTTTGAATTGCACTCGTCAGAAGAAAACAATTTGGTTATTAGTATATTAAAATTAGCTGGAATTGCTATTAAAGATGTTAATTTATCTCAAGCCGCGGCGCAAGAAGAAATTAAAAATATACAACAAGAAAAAGCATAAATAAATGGGATTATTAAAAAACACACAAAAAGATTATTATAAAGGAAATATTGTTACTGGTAGTGAGTTAGGCGATTATCAATTCACTTCACTAGAAGATATTATAAACCAATTTATGGTGGTCTATGTTGGTGATAATAAAATAATACCAAGTGCTAGTAGAATAGATATAGCGTTTCACGCGCAAAGAGCATTAGCAGAATTATCTTTTGATACTTTAAAATCTGTAAAATCACAACAAATAGATTTACCATCATCTTTGGTTATGCCAATACCTCATGATTATATTAATTACACTAAAATTAGCAGCGTAGATTCTGCTGGTATAAAACATCTTTTATATCCTACAAAACACACTAGTAATCCATTTCAAATTTTACAAGAAGATAGTGGTGCGTATGCTTTTCCAGAAGACAACGAGGAAGTTATAGATGGTGACTTTGCTCTTGGAGACTTTCAAGAATGGTTAAAATCACCAGATCAGTCAGTTGCTCAAGTGGTTGTAAAAGATAACAAACTACAATTTTCTCACGGAAATAGAAATGGTTACGCATCTAGCAACTGGGGCTATACTGTAAATGTTACACAGCCAATAGATGTTGGCGATAAAGATTTTGTAAATTTATCAGCAACAGGACTTGCGAAAGCAACTACAGGTGGAAAAAAAGGTGTATTAAGAGTTGGTATAACTACCAGACCGTTAGATGTGAACAACATGAACTTTGCAACTGCCACTTCATTTAATAAACACGGGTCTTATAATAGAACAAGAAATCGTGACGTAGAAATATTTGATATTCTTAATGACGGTGGTGATCGTAGTTATATAGAGTGGGCTTCAGATGTAGTAGCTGACACAAGTAGTACAGAAAAAGAAATTGTAGCATTAGACGTTAGAGATCATACCTTTGTTTACGTAGTAGCCGTTTCAATTCAAGAATTTTACGATGGTAGTTCTGGATCTTTAGAGGCTATACAAGAAACAAACAGTGTTGATGATATATCGGTTATAAATTATTTTGCTAGAGAAACACTTCAATCTCCAAGGGGTAACGAAAAAAACTCTTCAACTTGGGGTAATTATAAATCACATACGCCTTCAGAAAATAATAATGACGACTACGAAGATGATGTTTATTGGCCTACACAAGGCGAAAGATATGGACTTGAACCAAGTCACGCTCAAGTAAACGGATCTTTTTATATAGATCAAAGATTAGGAAGAATACATTTTAGCTCTAATATTTCAGGAAAAACTGTGATCTTAGATTATATAAGTGATAGTCTTGGAACCGATTCAGAAATGCAAGTGCATAAGTTTGCAGAAGAAGCAATGTACAAATCTATATCGCACGCGGTTTTATCTGGATCTTCATATGGCCAAGCTTTAGTACCTAGATTAACTAAAGAAAAATTTGCTGCAATAAGAAAAGCAAAATTAAGATTATCTAATATAAAATTAGAAGAATTAACTCAAATACTTAGAGGTAAATCTAAGCAAATAAAACACTAGTATATGCCGGAGATTAAAAATACTTTTCTTCAAGGTAAAATGAACAAAGATCTTGATGAAAGGTTAGTACCAAATGGACAGTATAGACACGCTAAGAACGTAGAGGTTTCTACATCAGAAGACTCTGATATTGGAGTAGTAAAAAACATATTAGGTAATCACAGAGTCGAAGAGTTGGTCGGCGTTGGTTTTACTTGTGTTGGTAGTATTGCTGATGAAAAAACAAATAAATTATACTGGTTTATTTCAAGTTATGAAAAAGACGCTATTTTAGAGTATGACATCGTTAACGATGTTACACTTCCTGTTATTGTAGATCTAAACGCTGGAAACTTTAAAGCAGTACTAAAATTTTCTGGAAATATAATAACTGGTATAAATATAATTGATAACTTATTGTTTTGGACAGATAATAATAGTGAGCCAAAGAAAATAAATATAGATACTTGCAAAGCTGGAACTGATCCAAGCGGAGACATACATACACAGTTAGAATTTAAAAATGGTAGTTTCAATGGTATAACAACACAGTTAGTGTCGTCAATTCCAGTTTTAAATAGTAATTTTACAACATATAATGATTATGGTAGGTATTTTTGGGCTGAACAAAAACAATTAGAACAGCTTTTTCCAAAAGAAATTATTGACAATGCTACTGGAAACGTAATACCTTTTGCTTACAGTACTAATGAATTTAATGCCGAAAATCCATATAATATTCGTCATTATAGAAATGGTAAATTTTTAGGTGTACGACAAGTAACAGTAGAAGGTGTTGATCGTGACACAGGTGTTGCATCAACTCTTTTTGGTAATAGCGTTAAAATTGAAAATGGTGCTATTCAAATTGGAGATGTTGTTTTTGGTGACAATATTAGCATGGATATTGAAGAGCGTCATATTACAGTTATAAGACCTAAACCTTTAAATGCTCCTTCTGTAAAAATAAACCACTCAGAAAACATAAGTGGTACGAATAAAATTCCTAATTTATTCGAAACAAAATTCCCAAGATTTTCTTATAGATACAAATTTAGTGATGGTGAGTACTCAGTATTTGCTCCTTTTACAGCACCTGTATTTAATCCTAAATATCAAATAGATAAAAATCTTTCTGTAGATACAAATGTATTTTACAATAAAGACAATGCTTATGATGTAAAAGAACCTCATAATAAAGCTATGGTTAACTCTATTCATTCTGTAGAATTAACTGATTTTGTATCTGCAAAAACACCTGAAGACGCGGTAGAAATAGAAATACTGTACAAACAAGAAGAATCAAGTGTTATATATTCTATAGGTACAATTAAGCATGTAGACCCAGAATGGCATGCAACGAGTAACCATGAAAATGTGGGCGCTGATATAGGTTTTGGAAAGCTTACTAATATCTTTATATCAGGAGTAAATCAAGCTACGAAAGGTTTTCAAGCTCAAGGTGGTCATACAAAAGGAAGATATACTATAACTACAGAAAATATATACGCTGCCTTACCAGCAAATCAATTGCTTAGACCATGGGATAATGTACCAAAAAAAGCGTTAGCACAAGAAATTACTGGTAATAGAATTGTTTATGGTAATTATGTGCAGAATTATTATTTAAATAATAATGTTGATGTTGGAGTTAGTTATGGTGAAAGAAAAAATTCATTTTCAAATTTCGACACAAAAGGATTACCATCTATTAAGTCTCAAAGAAACTACCAATTAGGAGTGGTTTATTGTGACAAGTATGGTAGAGAAACACCTGTGTTTACTTCTGACTACGCAGCTTTAACTGTACCTTGGCAAGACGCAGATGGTACAAAAAATGCTAGTAAAAGCTTACAGTTAAACGTAAGTACTCCAGTAAGTTTTCCAGAGTGGGTTGATTCATTAAAGTTTTTTATAAAAGAAAATTCAGGTGAATATTATAATCTTCTTATGGAAAGAGCTTGGGTTACTAAAAGTACTTATGAGCTAGATAACTCAGAAGGTCATATGTGGCTTTGTTTTCCATCATCTGATAGAAACAAAATTTCAGAAGAAGATTATATAATATTAAAAAAGAAAATTGGTACAGGAGAAGAGCAGGTTCCATTTGAAAATAAATTCAAAGTTATTGATGTAAAAAACGAAGCGCCAGACGCTATTAAGTATCAATTGGTTAATTATGGTGTAGCTACAAACGAAACTAACGATAGATTTACACAAACTGTAAGTTCTCAAGATCCACTTTTTCCTGATCCAAGCGCTAGAATAGATTACTGGAGCCCAAGTAAACAGTTTAAAGGAACGAGTGAGGTTGTTATAAATAAATCATTTTGGTTAAATTTTCAAGAACGTAGAATGCCGTTACATTTACAAGAAGGTGATGATGGTGGTTCAACTAAAAAACCTATTCAAGACGATTTGTATATCTCTTGGTTTAGAGGAAAAGATAATGGGGCGGATGATTATGCCATGTCAAAAAGATACAAAGTATTAGGCGGTTGGGTTGGTGAACAGGGTTATGTATTAAGACTTTCTACCCCAATAGCAAAAATTGATGCAGATATAGCACATGTTAAAGGAGATTCTAGTACAACAGAATCAGATCTTTATCAAGATTTGTTGTTTCAAGTAGAAAAAAGAATACTTAAAGATGAAGAAGATTTTTCTGGAAAGTTTTTTGTTAAAATCTCTAAAAATCAAATTACAGATTTAATACAAAATAACACAACAGTTAGTATATTAGACAAATTCCAAGTAAAATCAAAAACTAGTTTGTGGTACTGGCAAGATGACATTACTTCGTCTAACGCTGTTAACGATTATAAAACCGACTCTAATTTGTATGGATTAACAAATTATAACGGAGAAAATATTAGTTACGGTGGTAGTTCTAGTAGAAACCATTTGCATTACGACCACGCTACAAACGATATGAATAACGATTGGGGTGACGAAGCTGGAGATGGAACTGACACTCGTAGTGATGGAGAAATGAGAGTAACTGATTTTGCAACTCCTTGGAAAAACATGAGAGACAATACTTTTGGTCCTACTTTCTTTATAGATTCTATGCACATGGCCGCCGGGCAGAGCGAGGCAAGTGATTATGCTAAGTATTGTTGTGTGACTTGGTCAGGAGCAACGGCTGGACAAGAAAAATCAGCGGAAGATTCTAGTTGGAGTTATCCACCTTTAAAAACTTGGCTTTCAGATTTTGGTGATATAACAAATTTAATTTCAGAAAGACCTAAAAAAGATAAAATCGTTGGATCAGGATTAAAAGATGTAATATCAGTTGTAAGAAACAAAAATTATTCTTCAAACCAAATATGGGTTGATAATAATTTAATATCTACGTCGCCTGGTTTACCTAGTAATCCAGACTTTGATGATTTAAAAATAGATGGATGGGTTGGTCCTTTGCAAAACGTGTCAAGAGATACTCCACGTTCTGACTATCATAGAGGAGTAAATCACGTAAACGGTTTAGAAGGTTTTGTTACTACAGTTGAAGATCATTCTAAAGGGCCTAGAAGATGGTTTAGTGGTATAACCGGATCTAAAACAGAACATGGCGTTGGAACAGACACTAAAACGTACGCAAATGATCACAACGATACTGGTAGGTATTTTATGCACTTGTCATTTTTCGCGCCTGGTAAAGATTTACATAATGGTAATTGGAATTCGTTATATGATGATGATGCTACTGGAATGATATATGGTCCCCAAAGTTATGGTGCAAACCTTCAGGGTATATGGGGTGGTGGTGTTTTCACAGGTGAACACGAGGGTGAGACATTTGGAGACACGACTGATCCAGCTGAAAAGTATTTACATTTTCCAATGGAAGGTAATTACGATGATAGTTTAAACTACTTACCAGAAACACCAGGCCCAGGTATTGGCTTTGGTTATGATTTAAAATACAAAGAGCTTCACGAAAGACAATGGGATCCTAGTTTTAATAAAGACGGCGATCCAAATAATGAAATACGTGACTTCATTAGAAACTTATATCCAGGCTCTAAGTTTAGATTTCATAGATTGAAAACCGGCTCCTCAACTGTTTTAGAACTTATAGACGACACAGTATATACTGTTAAAAAAGTACAAATAAAAAAGTTATATAATCATACCTCTTGGAGAAAACCTTACAATAGGTTCATAGGTGATGAAAATACTTATTTATCGGATAATGGTGCTGAAAATGAAGTTTATCGAAGCGTTGAAGAGTCTGCAATGTACTGGTTGGACTCTGTTATGAACGGCGGTATTCCAGGCACAAGCAACGCAAATGGTGGTAATCAAAAAGCTGGAATTAAAGCATATCTTAACGAAGGTTTAACTCAAAAAATAACAGATTTTGGAGCTTCTCATAATAGACGTGTTTGTTACATAATTGAATTAGATAAAAACCCAACTGACAGTCGTAGTGCGATGAGTAATCCTTTAGAGGGAAATTTTCTATTACCCAACGGTTCTAATGCTGCTAAGGATGGTTTAAACGCTGATTACCACGGTGATAATTTTACTGATATTGAATTTTTAGACCCAGTACAAGATCATTTGTTAACTGATCTAAGTAAGTTCCCAGCTATATGGGAGCTTGATCCTAAAAAACAAGAAGTAGATTTAGATATATATTATGAAGCTAGTGGTAATATACCTGTTAATATAAATAAAGATACTAATGAATTATTTGCGCCTATTGGTTGTAAAGTTGAATCAATAGATTCGCCTACAACATCTTCATCAATATTGTTATCATGGGATAATAGCACTGCTATTTTAGATCCAGGTTTTCCTATGGCAGCTGGTGGAGCAGAGATAGATTATTCTGGAAAATCATTTAAGTTTATTAGACAAGACGGTAGTTATACTGTTGCAGAAGCTGGAGAACAGAATTTAACTGGTACTACTATAGGTTTAAAAACTGAATTTATTTTTAGAGAAGATATTGGAGAGGTAATATCATCTGGATTAGCATGGAACAATTGTTTTTCTTTTGGTAATGGTATAGAGTCTAATAGAGTTAGAGATGATTTTAACGAACCGTTTATCACTAACGGTGTAAAAGCATCTACTATAATACAAGAAGCTTATCAAGAAGAAAGAAGAAAAAACGGTTTGATATATTCTGGAATATATAATTCAAACTCTGGTGTTAATGATTTAAATCAGTTTGTAATGGCTGAAAAAATTACTAAAGACTTAAATCCAACTTACGGTAGTATACAAAAGTTATTTAGTAGAAACACAGATTTAGTTACGTTTTGTGAAGATAAAGTTGTTAAAGTTTTAGCAAACAAAGATGCTGTATTTAACGCTGATGGTAATCCGCAGTTGACAGCTAATGAAAATGTTTTAGGACAAACTATACCTTTTGTGGGTGAATATGGTATAGCTACAAATCCAGAATCTTTTGCATCAGAATCTTATAGAGCTTATTTTACAGACAAACAAAGAGGCACGGTACTTAGATTGTCTAGAGACGGTTTAACCCCTATATCTAAAGCTGGTATGAATGATTGGTTTAGAGATAATCTATCACAGTATCACTCTTTAATTGGTACTTATGACTCTTACAAAGATGGTTATAACTTAACATTATCTAATTTGCCAGAGTTTAGTGAAAACTTTATATTAGATTCTTATTTAGACACTGGAGATGCTTTAGAAGAATATACACTAGGTTCTTTAAGTTTAGTGTCAAATCCAGGTGTTTCTAATGGAGTTCCTTTACAATATCTTTTTGAAAGCAATAAAGTAAACGAATACAATAGTGTCAATGTGTTTAGTTGGGCTGCTTTTAATCAAGCCTCTTATGATTTAACCGCTACTGTATCTGTTATACATCACGCTGAAATAGGTGTTGGAGATATTAGAGCAGTAGTTCCATTAACAGCAGCTGGAACACAAGGAACGTTTGATTTTTGGACTGTAGAAGCGACAGATCCTGCAACAGGAACACAACACACTTATACAAGTACTGTTAGTGAAAATGATGCTATATCGCAAGTGCCTGCTGGTTATACAGGTATTCAATCTTCTAATTTTGCATCAGCTGTTTATACTTCAAGTTTAGCAGGTGGTGGTAGCGCTAATCCTGGAAGGTTTTGGCATGCTGACTTCGCGTCTTTTACAGGTGATATTTTTTCACATGATTATGAATACGGCGATGCGGATTGTGATCCTCATATATATGGTTTTATTGCAAGATACCATAGTGTAGGTACAGCCTTCGCTACAGTCGCAACTCGAGTTGTAGAAAACGACCCTGCTTCTACAGATCCTTTAACTTATAAAAGCTGGTCCACCGGTTATGACCCTGCAAAAGAAAAAACCATAGTGTACCCAGCTCAAGGTAGTAGTTCGACATATATGAAGCAAGTTTCTAATTGTATTACTAGAGATAGTAGTACTCACAATATAGTGTTTGATAGAGTTGGAGGAGATAGGTCTAAGGCTTATGTTGAAACTTCTCATACTGGTAATTTACATGCTAACACACCTAGTTTAGTTGGTAGTTTAAATCATAATATTGGTAATATTCAATCTACGGACTTAACACAAGCAGCGGCAGGTGTTATAGATTTAGACACATCTTCAAAAGGTGGCTCGCTACATAGAAAAGTAATGAATGGTGATGAAATACATGTTTACGTAAAAGTAATGTGCTACCCTACTCATGATTCATCAATCCTTAGCGGGACTTTTTACAATGCTAATTCTGGCTCATATGTCTCAAATAAATACTATGGATATAATTACATTGAACCTAGAATAGAACTTAGAGATGGTTATAACGAAGTAGATTCTAGCAAGATATGGATAGAACCTGCTGGTGGTGCTGGTGCTGGTGATTATCAAGATATGAAAAGTCCAATGTCTGCGCCAGGCGGATCATCTTTTCAATACGTGCACAAATCTGGTAGTAATGTGCCAAGCGGTGATGGTGCTTACGAGTTTAGTGGATTTACAAGACCTTTAGGTAAAAATTACTATGCTAATTCTCGCACTGTTACTTTTCCACATACAAACACTGTAGATGGGTTAAAATGGACAGATAGCTCAAGTAATCCTACTAAATCAGATGTTAAGTATATTATTCTTAAAGCAAGTTGGAAGTTTGTGGATCCTGATCAACAAAACTCAGATGGATCTAAAAAATCTGGAGTTGCCAATATAAAAACAAAAGTAGTTGTTGAAAATCTTAAAGTAAGAATTTATGAAAACGCCAACGATGGTGGAAGTGATTACGCTACAGGTAGTCAAAGTCAATATGATCAAATGAAAAAACCACTTTGGCAGATTAGAGAAATAAAAATATCAAAAGGCTATGGTTTAAGCACTGCCTCTATAACACCTACTTATGATCCTATAACAGGAACTTTTACTCAAGCAGTAAATCCTGGTGGAATATATCCAGTTGATCCTATACCTAATGTAAAGGTTCCAGCTTGGACAGAAGTTATTCATCATAATTTTGGACCTGGAAGTTGGAGTTATACTGGTGGTAGTGGAATGTATGCGTCAAGTAGGTTGTCTTATAGATTTGGACAATCATATTCTAGCACTGAAATTACTCAAATGGCGCAAAACAGCTTAGATGTTTCTCTAGCGCCAAACACTCCCGTGAAATATAAAGTTCCTAATGATTGGGATTCAACAACTGGTATTGCGCCTAATGTTTTGAACACGTCGCACAATAATTACGGTCACAATGGCTCGGCTCACCAACCAGTTGGAATTGGTGCACATGGTTTAAGTTTTAACAGAGCAACAGATGGAGAACATTATGACACCAGCTCTGGCCCAGCACTTGTTACTTATAATGAAGAGTTTTTAAATGTACATCCAGGGAGTCATAGCTCTAAAGATATACTTTACGATTTACCAAGTGGATCGCATTGGGGTTACGGTGCTGGAATTGGTTGGTATTTAGTAGATGTTGAGTTTGACAATACTTACGAAGACGGTATGCCTACCAACCCAGGAGACCCAGATTTAAAAACAGAATACAGCCAACTTGTTTGGCCAAACACTAGGGTTATGGTTTTAGGTGTTGGCTCTGCCTACGCGGCAACTCGTTCTAACGGGCAAGATGTAGATCCAGAAAATGGCGTGGGCGTGTTTGATGGTTCTGCTGATCATATACACGTTACTTTAGTGCCCACAAAAAGAACAGAATATGGTAGTAGTGATGGTTCTGGTGATGATAAAGTTGTATTAAGAGGTATATTTAAAATTACTAGTAATAGTAGTGTTATGACACAAAGTCCAAGTTGGGCAACTAATGGTAAGGCTTCAAACCAATTTGCACTTAGAGTTTATAATACAAATAATGGTATTAGAATAAATAAAATAATTGCTAAAAAATTATCTCACTCTTATCTTCCAGTTTGGGCAAGTACATCTGGTACAGCAGAAAAATGGAGTTTTAACGATGGTGTAGGAAGTACTAACAACGCTGTGCATATGTTCTCACGAAAAGATATTTACTTCCAAAGACCTGGATTATGTTGGCAAGTTCCAGCAGATAAAAATGATGGTCAATATTTTTGGACTCAAGAATTTGGTACAGCTAATACTTCATCACCTCCAGTTGTATCAGCTAAAGGTTGGGAATTAAGCTTTACAGTTAATAAAAACCCACGTACTAATACGTATTCTGGTAAATTAAAAGGGTATATTGCTATAGACGATGGCTCTGGTAATCATGAAGGTCTTTATTTTGAAGATATACAACACGAAGGTAATTATCTTATTAAGTTTAATTTTGATGGTAATCCATCAGCTATTACGGGTGAAAATTGGGTGTTTTTACGTGGTAATATTGGTGGGACGCCAAATGTAGATTATAGTACTGTTGGTAGCTTTGATGTAGCTAGCTCGCAAACTACCGGAGACTTCGCTTCTTCTGCAAATGTTATAAATAGAATAAAGTTTTCAGATGGAAGCGCGCCGGGTACAGCTCAAGAATATCAAATAAGTAGTATACAGCTTGTAGATTCAAGAAAAGTATTTTTAGGTGGATCTGCTGGATCTTGGAATTTTGATCAATTTAACCCATCAATAGACAATTATATTTACTGGAAAGTAGGTACAAATGATTTTCCTAGAGAATGTTTAGTATTTAACAATTGCCAAGCTGTTAATTATTATGGTGACAAACTTGGATTTGTAAATGTAAATCAACAAATTACTAAAACTATAAATCAGTTTGAACAATATAAAATAAAGTTTCAACATAGTATATCTGAAAATAGTGATCCTAACCGACCATCACTAGCAATATATTATTACAACAGCAAAGGTTTTGGTTTTAAAATAAGTGGTATTGATCATACTATGGGTGTTGCTACAGGTAAATTTGATTTACAAGGTAACGAAATAAGAGAAGTTGGTTTTGACCCAGAAAACCCTTTAATTGTAACAATTGGTGAATTAGATTCAACAGGACAACCAATAGAAGGTTCTACGTGGAACAATGTACAACCAGCACCAAACCAAAATTATGAAGCTGATTTAGTTAACTCTTTTGTGATAGCTGTACAAGGTGATATGGGTCAAGTTATAAATGGCACTATAGATGCTATTACAATGCAAAGAGCTTTTACAAGTTCTTATAAAGAAGACACAACAGTTACATTTGCTGAAAATGTTAATGGTTGGACTAGCTTTAAATCTTTTACACCAGAAAATGGATTAAGTCTGTCTAATAAATATTTTACTTTTGATAAAGGCGCTTTATATCAGCATTATGTACCAAAAAAAGGTGGTTCATTAGGTGAATATGTCGACACTGTTTTTGTGAAATATACATCAAAAGAAGCTGATAATTATAACAATTTTTATAACAACCAATATGTTTCCAGTATTACAGCTGTCTTAAATCAAGAACCTTCTATAGTAAAAACATTTAATACTTTAAATTACGAAGGTACTCAAGCTTATATTTTAAAACCCTCAACAGTTTACAAAGATGGTCTTATTGTTAAGTCAGAAGGAGATTTAACTAACATAAACAATGCTATAACACTTGGTCTTAGTGATTTGCCTGGGTGGTCATGCGAAGAAATTAAAACTGACTTAGATGCTGGAACTGTTAGCGAATTTATTAAAAAAGAAGGCAAGTGGTTTAACTTTATAAAAGGCAAAAATAATACTAATATTCCAAATACAAAATTATTTAGCGTGCAAGGTGTTGGATTTATAGATTCTATAGAAGTAATGTCTACTCAAATAAATCCATTCTTTGAAATAAACACTACAACAACTAATGGTGAACCTGAAATTGTTGTTTCTACTAACACCGGTAATGGTGGCGCTACTAGTGGTGGTGGTACTGGTACTGGTGGGATAGGTATAAATCTTAGTGGTGGTGGTGGTGGCGCCGGTGGCGGTGGTTATTAATAAACAAATATTATGAAAATAAATTCTTTTGAAATAGATACTTCTGAAATGTCTAACATACCGCAAAGTAGACGGTACACTGTCAGTGGTGATATAGGTGCTTCATTTACAATTGTGGCTTTACAAAATCCAAGTAGTTCTTCAACACATACTTTATATTATGATTTTTTAAACAATGCTTTTGAAAGTGGTCACAACGATCAGCAAAACAATTTAAATATAACTCTTACTTCTACAATATATAAAGATAACATTAATTTTCCAGATGGTGGTGGAGAGTTTGTTGTTAAATTAATACAGACTAATAGCGAAAAGACAAACATTATAAGTAAATCTATATCAAAAGTATCAAGCGCAACCACATTAACTTTTCAAGCGGAAACTAGTAATACTAATAGCTACGAAGCTTTTCCAACTGCCACATCTAATGGTGTTCTTGGTACTAGTGGTTCTGTTAGTTTTGAGTGGGCTATAACTAATAAAAAAACTGACGCAAATGGTTTTGGTTTATTACAAAATACTAGTACTCAATTTGAAGAGTTAAATCTTGCTAACGAAAGCTCAATTATAACACAAATAGATCAAGCTTGGTATTTTAAAACAACCGACACTGTTGACGGTGCTATAACATCTGCAACGCAATTTAAAGTTGATGATTTAACAGATATATCTGTAGGTATGTTTATTACAGGTGTAAGCTCAGGGAGTTTAACTGGAGAACCTTTTATAATAAGTATAGATACTGAAACTAAAACAATTAAAATTAATTCAGCACAAACTTTTGCAGATGGTATAACTTTAACATTTAGAGCTTATGGTAGTAATAGTATTTTCAACGCTATTGGAGCAAGATTTACATTTAACGCGGTAACAGTTACTCCAACCGTGTTAACTAAAGCGTTAAGAACTGATACAAGTAGTAGTGCTTCTATTGATTTAGTAGATACGTATGGTATAGCTGGTAATAATGTTGTTACGTACAAAGGCGTAGGTGTAGATAATGATGGTTCTAATAGAGTTTCTGGAATTACAACTCCAGACGTAGAGGGTAGCAGCGGTGTTATAGCTGTAGAAAAAGCTCAATCATTATCACAAGGAGCTGTTCTTACTTTTATAGGTTCTTTTGCTATAATAAATTTTAGTGGTAATATAACAGTAAACACTTATCCAAACGCTAATAGAACAATAAACTTTGATATAGATAAATTTTTATCTGTAGGCACAGCAACTTAAAAAAATAAAACATGGCTATAGTACAAGTAAATTTTAATAAACAACCTAATTGTTCACTACAAGTTGGTGACAAGGCCTACGTTTCCTCTAAAATTAACGAGGTTATTATAGGTGATCCAGAGTACGCAGGTATTATAACAGAGGTAAATAGTAGTGGTATAAAAGTTAATAACACAGACGCTCCTATTTTAGATCCAAATGAGCCAAGTAATTCACCACAGTTTTTTTCATTTGCAAAAGATATAACTGCAAACGAATCTAGTTTAAAAGGTTACTATGCAGATGTTACGTTTACAAATAACTCAAATAATTATGCGGAATTATTTGCTATTGGCTCAGAAGTAAGTCCTAGTAGTAAATAAAACGCTAAAAGTGTGACTATATAAGTACACTTAAATTAAATTAAATGAATGACAATATAAACTTTAGATCCTTTAAACAAGGGGATTATGAAACATGTGTTGAGTGGTGGAAATGGTGGTGGAAACGTACTGGTTTAAATCCAGTTCAAAGAGCTTTATTACCAAGTGATGATAGGTGTTTTATGATAGAGAAAAACGGAGTACCAGTAGCAGCTTATTTTTTACTAGTGTTTGAATTTCGTTTAGTAGCTTTTACAACGTATCTAGTAACAAACCCAAACTATAAAGAAAAAGACAGAAGAGAAGTAATAAAGCTGTTAGTAACAAAAGTAGAAAAAGAAGCAGAGAAAATAGGTGTAATGCAGTTGTTTACTATCTGCATGAATGATCACATGACAAATATACATGATAGTTTAGATTGGATATTATTACCAGTTCAAAACGAAGGTTTTAAATATCTAACAAGTAACTTTATAAAACAAAAATAATATGGGAGATTTTTTTGGAAAACAGTCAAAAAGAAGACAAACAGCAACGATGAACGAAATGAATCGAATGATTCAAGATCAAGTTGATGAGTTTAAAGGTGCTCAACAAGTAGCACAAGATAAAGCCCTTGAAACTAGAGGCCAGTTTGAGGATTTTGATATAAGAAATCCGTTTGCTGGTGCTAAAAACGTGTTTGCTGGAGCACAAAATCCTTATGCTGACTTGCAAAACCAATTTGCTGGTATGCAAAACATGTACGAAGGCATGGAAAACCGCTTTGAAGATATGACTGTAGACATGAGGGCAGCTGATTTTCAAGTACAACAAGGTCAACAACAAAGAGCAAACATATTACAAAGTTTAAGAGGAGCAGCAGGTGGTAGTGGTGTTGCTGGTTTAGCGCAAGCTTTAGCAAATCAAGGTCAATTACAAACACAACAAATAGCGGCTGGTATTAGTCAACAAGAAAGACAAAACCAAATGATGGCCGCGCAAGAAGGCGCTAGAATAGATCAACTACAAAGAGGTGCTGGTATGCAACTACAACAAGCTGAAAGAGCTGGTGCGGCACAATTACAAACTCAACAAGCTGCCGGCGCTATGGCTCAACAACAAATGCAAATGCAAGGTGCTGCACAACAACAAGCAATGATATTACAAGGTGAGGCTGACAAGCAAGCGGCTGAGTTTGGTAGAGAATCAACCTTGTTAGGTATGGATTACGCTCAGTTAGCTGGCGCTAATCAAGCTTATCAACAGTCTTTAGCCAATCAAATGTCTGGCATGGGTCAAAAAGCAAATATGTACGGCGCACAATCACAAAATAACATGTTTAGTACATTAGCAGGAACTGCTGCATCATTAGCAGGGTCATACGTTGCTGGTGGTGGAAAGTTTGTCTAAGATTAAATAAATAAATAACAAATATAAATATGGCAAGTAAATTAAATCCAGGAGCAGATACAACTTTAGTAAATGTAGCTTATAGAGCTGCGCTAGCTAATACACCTAAAGATTATAGTAGTACACTTGAAAGTGTTGCTAGAGGCTATGAAAAAACAATGCAATCTTCTGCTGAAATGTGGAAAGATATTGCTACTGTTGGTAGTGCAATTGGAGCTGATATGATAAAAACTTCAAATAAGTTTGCTGCTGCGGCTGCTAAAGGCGCTGCTTTAGATTCTGAAAGTGCAACCTTTTTACAAGATGAAGTTTATGCCCTTAAAGATGAATTTAAAGAATTAGGGCTATTACCAGGTATATTTGGTGATAGAGAGACTAAAAAGAAAAGAGCAGAGTTAAGGTTAAAACAAGCAGAACTTTTTGCTGAGATTGATAATACTGCTAATAGTATTGCTCAAGGTGCAGCTGCTATATCTAACGGGACATATGACTTTAGCTTAGGTAGTTTTGCTCAAAACGACATGATAAACGCTATTGTCAAAAGTAATTTAAAAAACAAAATTACTGAACAAGGTAATTACGCTAAACTAAGTAGAGACGAAGAAACTGGCGAGTTGATGTATACTTTATATAAAAAAGATGGTTCTTTATCTTCAACTACAGGCGAGCCTGAAACAATGACAATGACGCAGTTTAACGAAGCTATAGCTAAAAACAAAAAAGATGGTGGTGCGATGCTAAATTCATTAAATACTCGTATCGACAACCATTATAATAACGGGCTTAAAAGTAGAGACGGTGTTTATGATGATAAAATGAAAGCTGCTGATACTAATTTTATTGAAGCTCTTTTAGGTGATGATCCTATTAACTTAAAAAGAGCTATGAAAACTATATTTGGTTATTCACAAACGTCTTTTTATGATGATATAACAAATCCTTTAAATGGTGTAAACACTGAGTTTTCTATGCAATTATATAATGATTTATTAAAAGTTACAGGTGTTGACGGTGAGTTAGAAGGTAAAATTACTAAAGGTATGGTTGATGCAAATGGCGATGGAAGTATAAGTCAACAAGAAGCCATGACTTCAGATAATTATAAAATTTTAACAGCAAATTTACTAGGTTTAACAGATGCAAAAGCTAGTAAAGAATTTTTTAAACAATACGCTGTAAAAAACTATCAAGATTCTTTTGAATATGGATATAGTAAAAAAGCGCCTGAAAAAGTTATTGATAGTGAAGATAATTCAACAGGTTTTTTAGCTACTAATGAAAGTGTTTATTCAAACACTAGAAAAAGTTATTTTAAATATAACGATGCTAAAGCTTTATATGACGCTATTAAAACAGCTAGCGAAGGAAAAGATTCTGAAGAAAATATAGACGGTATATTATATAAGTATGATAGTAAAAATAATAATTGGTACGCCGGTGAAGGTGAAGATAGGGTTGATTATGGTGATATAGAAAAGTTTATAAAAAATTGGGGAATAAATGATCCAGATTTTACTGATTTAATACCTCAAACAGAAGTTTCAACCGAAGGTCAACCTATACCTGTATTTGACGCTCAATTAAAAACAAATTTTCAAGATTTTCAACAAAATGAATTTGATTTTACAACAAACATAAAGTCTAAATATGATTTTAGTGATTATGTTATTAAAGATGCTAAAGGTCAAACATTTCCATTTAAACAGCTTGGTATAGAGTCTTTTGCAAATGCTATTGAGATTTTTGATTTAAAAGGAAATAAACTAGCTTCGTTTAGAACAAATTATACTGATGAGAAAAAAGCGCAAGACGCTGCAGAACAATTTGATAAATTTTTAATAAATAATAATATTAAATTAAAAGATCCAACTAAAGGAATGAGTGTAAAAGAAAAAATTGAATATTATAGAAATAACCCAAAACAATAAAATGGAAGAATTAGAGCAAATTGTTCAAAGAATGATGGACGCTGGTGAGTCCGAGGAAAATATTAAGGCTGTTATATTAGAATATGATAAAATGGGAAAGACACAAGGCTCGACGGTAGACTCGACGATGAGCCCAGATACTATGGGGTCACAATTGGGAATTGGTTTATTGGAATCACAAGAAGAATTATCTGATTCAGAGCAGTTTAAAAATGTTTTTTATAACGCAGCGTTAGGATTACAAGAAGCTTGGGAAAGCACAAAAATAGCAGGTGCTCAATTTGGTAGTTATTTAGGTATAAGTAATGAAAACGAAGTTAATGATTATGTCGTTGAGCAATATAAAAAGCTAGATGAAATATCTGCTAAGATGGGCGATACAGGTAAAGGTATTGTTAAAGGAGTAAAAGAAGGTGATTTTACCGATGTTGGTATAGGTGTAGTTAACGCTTTAACAAGTGTTATAACCACAGTTGCTCCAGCAATGCTTACAAGAGGCGCTTCTTTAGTGCCACAGATGATGGCGCCTATGTATACAGAGTATAACTCTGAAAAAGCTAAGGCACTTTATGGTGAAGACGAAGAAAGAGCTATTGAAAAATTAATAGAAAACAACGAAGATGAAGTAGCTATACCAATGGCATTAGGTGCTGCATCTGTTGCTTTAGAAAAAATAGGTATAAAAGGTATTAGTAAATACGTTTTAAATAACACTAGAACTAAAGGCGCTAAAAGAATTGCTGACTTAACATTAACTGGAAACAGAGAGGGTTTAACAGAGTATTTTCAAGGTGGTTTAAATGTAGCGAACAAAAGCTTAGCACAAGGCGATGATGCGGAAACAGTTAGTAAAAAAGTTTTTGATCACATGTCTAGTGAGGCTGCACTTGAAGAGTATGTACAAGGCTTTGTTGGTGGAGTTGGTGTATCTGCTGGTGGTAGAAAAATAAATAGTGCGTTTAGAGATAAAAATGATAATATAATAGTTAATGATTATATTAACGCTTTAGGGGCTTTAAATCAACAAAAAGTAAACTCAAAAACACAGGATGCTAAAAACGCTGTAGATAAAAAAATAAAAAAAGTAGAACAACAGTTTAAA
>Ga0208157_1000611_pt1 | contig 18596 bp, 24 predicted proteins | sample 5_EtaG_FD_184077 | JGI IMG/M metagenome (GOLD analysis project Ga0208157, IMG submission 184077) | Marine viral communities from the Subarctic Pacific Ocean - 5_ETSP_OMZ_AT15132 metaG (SPAdes) (version 2) | ecosystem: Environmental > Aquatic > Marine > Oceanic | place: Pacific Ocean | collected...
ACCATCCTCTTCCAGGGCACCGTCACATCTAGATGCCAGGTAAGCTGCGCAAGATCTCATTGCCTCTACTGTCTCGTTGCTTAGTGGCGCTAGTTTCTTATTGTGGAACATTTTTTCTACTTCTTTGACACCAACCGCAAGATCGTTGATTGAAATGCTTTGATCTAACACTTGCACATTATCAAGGGCCTTATCTAGCACTTTTTGCTTGCCTACCAGGGCTTCAGCCATCCTGGCGTCAATAGATCCATCAACAACCAGGTGCTGTACTAACACAGAGTCCTCCTGGCCAATTCTATGGCAGCGATCTTCTGCTTGGCTCATGTTGCCTGGCACCCAGTCTAGCTCTGCAAAAATCACATGGCTTGCTTTTGTAAGCGTGATACCAACACCCGCGGCCCCGATCGTACCTATGAAAACGTCTGCCTTCCCAGCTTGGAAAGTATCCACTGAGTTTTGTCTGTGGACCTGATTACAATCGCCAGTCAAAGTAACCACTGTTTTACCCACTGCTTCCAGGCCTTCTTTAATACCCTGGACAACATCTTTGTGGTGAGCCATAACTACAACCTGGTGCTCCAGGTCCATCAAATGATCTACTACATCGTTTACTTTAGCCAAAGCCATTTCATGCCTAACCTCAGACATTTTCTCAAACGACACCTCTTCAAAGCTGGTTTCTTCAACCGCGTCAGACAAAGCATCAAACTCTTTGGTTAGTTCCTGGGTGTAACCTTTACTTGGCAACACAATCACCTGGCGCACTTTTGCTGGCAGATCTTTGAGCACCTCATCTTTTTTTCTTCTAATCATAAAAGACTGGCGCAACCTTCTTTGTAGCTCATCCAGGTTAGAAGATCCGCTAAAGTCCCAGCCAAATCGACCTTTGTATGCGCCGGCATATTTTTTAGCAAAGTAAAAAAAGTTGCCGAAGCTTTCAGGATCCAGGTAACCAGCTATTGGCTGTAGCTCTATGGGCCTGTTGGTTATAGGTGTTCCCGTAAGTAACACTTTACGCTTGGCCTTTATGCTAACCGCAACAACCGTGCGTTTAGCTTTAGGATTCTTGATCTTGTGGACCTCATCCATAATAACCATGTCCCAGGTCCTAGACTGTAATGGTTTGGCGTGCTTAGTGAGCACGTCATAGTTGATAATAACCACGTCAGGATTAGACGGTATTTGCTCACCACCACCGTTTACCACGTCGATTGTGCGCTCAGATACGAGCCATTTGACCATTTCGTTCTTCCAATTCAGCTTCAAAGAAGCCGGACAAACGACCAGGACCGTCTTTGGATTAGTCACATTAATTGTGCCAATTGCCTGGATTGTTTTACCCAGGCCCATTTCGTCACCAATCAAAGTGCTTTTGCGGCCAGCAGCGTAAGCAATACCGGCTTTTTGATAAGGAAGATACTCAAGACCGGCGGGTACAGGTATTTGCATATCTGAGTTTGTGGCCACTGAATCTTCGATCGCAGCATTGTCATCGACCATGTGTGTAACTAGCCATGCGTCGTCAATCTTGCTGACTGTGTAACCAGCTTTTTTGATGGCTGCCTTTTTGACTTTCCATAACGCCCAAAATTCAGGCGTAGGCTTGGCGGTTTTAAGCAGCCGGCCGTCCGACTGCTTTTCACCTTTTGACCAATCTAAGTTCAAATCCACTCGCGTCTCCTTATCTGCTTAGTGCGTCGTACATTTCTTGAGTCTCAAACCTGTCGTGAACCTTCATAAGTTCTGGCACCGCGTACTCTTTGATGCCTTTTGCTTTGGCAAGCTTTTCTCTAACCATGCTAGGGATCTCAGCGTAGACACCGTTGGCCATAGGACCAATCATGCCTTCTGGCTGGTCCACAGGCTCTAGGTGGTAACCAAATTGATCTCTCCACACAAACCTGTAAAGCGGTGCCTCTGGCGCTACTTCTTGTGTGAAGTAACCATCAGGGATCTCAACCTCTAAAGTAATTTCTTTTTTACCCGCAAGAAGTCCCTTGCTACCAAACTTGCTGGTTCTTAAATATGCTCTGTTAAATGCCATTTTTTTCTCCGTTTAATTAACTTACCTTTATATTAGAACATATCGTGTCGTTATGTGCAAGTTTTTATACAAATATATGTTAATTAATTTAGGCATAAAAAAAGGGACCCGAAGGTCCCTTTCTATAACAGTTAACGCTGCTACTCGTTATGCACCTTGTGAACCGTAGATTCCTCTCCAGTCACTAAAGCCGAAGCTGTAACGCTCACGAGCTTTGTAACGGATGTTACCAGTCGTGAAGTCAGGCTCCATAGATGTCTCCATCGGGCTTCTTTGGAACATCTTGAGGCCTTCGCCCTGGGATGTTACAGAAGTCAGAAGGAAGAAAGCATCTGGATCAGTTAGATAATGATTAACTGTGTAACCGCCAGAAAGAACACCAGTGTTCTTAATTGCGTTTAAGTCATTATCAGCAGATCCTGTTCTGCCCTGTGAGTTTAAGATCCTGTCAGCAACAAAAACCAGCTGTGGTGGTACCACAAGCTTGTCTGCCTGGACAGAAATCGTCAATCCACGGTCATCTGTAAAAGTAGCAATATCAATCAAAGCATCTTCTAATGATGTCTCATTCAAGTCAGCCATTGATGTAGCTCTGTTAGCAGCTGTGCCACCGCCCGCTAGGACGTGCGCAGTGTTAATAAGAGATACGCCATCGCCACCTGTATGATCGGAAGAGAATGCGTTGTTGAGTACGTCAGCACCTTTGACTTCTTTGGTGTTAGCCATCGATTTCGCTAATGCTTTTGTATACCTTTTACCTAAAGAGTCGTAAAGATTATCCTCTACAGCCTCTTCTGTTAAAGCAAATGCAAGCGCAACAGTGTCGTGCGTGTATCTGCTAGTGTAACTTTCAGTAGCCTGGTCGAAATCAACCGAACCACCTTCAGTTTTTGTAGGAGCGCCGCCGAAGCCTGTAATTAAAACTTCTTCCTCAAAGGCTCTTTGTGAGTCTTCTTGGGCAAAGATCTCAGCGTATTCGTTTGTATACTCATCGTATGACAAACCAAACAAACTGTTTAGACCTGGTTCTAGCTCCTTCGCTAATTGTGCTCTTGAAATAGCCATTTAGTTACTCCTTATGCTAGACCCGCAGCTTTCGCACCAAACACATGATTCTGAATAACAGCATACACGTTAGTATTGGACGATCCTACGTCTTGGTTATTGGGATCCTGAGAAATATCAATTACTTTCAGGGGTAAAGTTGCGGTTGTTGCACCTGTAGATACATCAACCTCATCTCCGGAAATACCAGTTTTGGTAGAGCCAGAGTTAGTTTTGATAACATCGAAGTTACCTAGTAAATCCGCTACAGGGAAAGCTTCATCTGCCTGGATCTCAAAAACGACCATAGGGTCATCAATGATATGGGCAATAATATCTGAAGCATTCGTAGAAGCCGGATAGTAGTTACTAAATACCTGTTCGCCTGTTGTTGGGTCTGTATACTCGCAGCCGTTAAAAACTCCAACCAATGGTACAGTACCACCAACAGCGTGTATTTCTACACCACCGCCAGTTACTTGCATTACCAAGTCGCCTTGGAAAATACTCGTGCCATAGTTTGCAGCAATTCTATAACGTGACTGTCCGCCGTTATACGGAGCACCACCAATCATTTTCACAGGTTTTAGTCCAAAAGAAGCGTCTTTATTCGCCATTTTTAGTCTCCTAAATGATTATGTACATTTCTGTACGGTTATTTTTTGCCGAAAGATACTCTTGAATCCCTTTGGGGATCATACTTAACATATCGACCGTCACGTCTAGTTTCGTTAAACATAGTGTTGTCTAACGCATCTACAGCGTCTTTACTTTTACCTTGGTAATAGTCACGTCGCTCTTCAACGGTTTCATTAGGTATTTTTGCAAGGAGTAATCCTTCATTATAAACAATACCAGCGTGTCGGCTATGTTCGTCCGCTGTTGGTAGGTCCCAATCACTAGGAAGATCTGTACCTCTTACGAGTTCCCAACCTTCTCTTATACGTCTACTGACGTTTGCGCGATCTTCTTGTCCCAACATTGACTCCCTGATCCAGCGGTATGTATACCCTGGAGGAGCCGGCGGCGTTTCCAACCTTCTAACTGGTCGCCATGGTTTTCTACGAGTTTGTTTATCGTGTGCCTCGGATTCACGAGAATTTCTATTTGCGTTCACTTTTTTTTCTTCTGTCATTACATTGCCTCCCTAGATGCTATGCGTTGCTTTTCAGCTGCAACCTTTTTTAACCAAGCTTCTTCGCTCATGTTATGAGGTTTTAGCCCTCTAAGGCGCTCTACTTCTGACTTAGAAAACGTCACGCCGTTCTTTTTGCCTTGTGTTTTTTGACGACCACTACCTACAGTGGCAGAAGCAACTCTTTGCACAGAGGGTTTGGCTTCTACTTGCGCGTCCTTACTTTCAACATTTGCGCTTTGCAAATGTGGGTAAACTTTATAAATTCTGTTGTTTAGCTCTTCGTAATACTCATCTGAGTCTGGCTCATGGCCCTCATTGATAAGATTATAGTGCTGGAAGTATGCGTATTGAGTAGCTTCTAAGTTACCCTGGTCCTCCGCATCTCCATACCATTTGTTATTTTCATACCAGGACAAAGCTTCATTAGTAGGTTCAACAATAGGCTGGGCCTGTTGCTGTACTGGCTGACTTTGTACTTGTTGTTGATATTGAGCTAATTGTTGATCTTGTCTATTTTTTGCAAGCCTATGCTTTTCTTTTTGGATACTCAAATCACTTTTTAGAGTATCTGCCTTGCTCATCAAGTCAGCATCGCCAGACTGTACAGCTTTTTTGTACAGATCGTCGGCTTGTTGCTCTTTTGCAGCAATCGCTTCTTCTTCTTTTTGTAGAACCGTGCCGGCTTGTATTTGGGAATGGTTTCTTAGGGCCTGAATCTCGGCCTCGCGCTGTTGAGCTATTTGCTCAGCCATTTGCGCTCTTTCTTCAGCTGCGCGTGTTTTAGCGTTCAGCTTGTTAATTCTTTTAGAAACCGACTTAGTGTAGTTCTCAAGCTCGTCCTCTTGGTTGGCTTGGTTTTCTACAACAGCATCGTCTTCGACGCTAATTTCGATTTCTTGTTCTTCAGCTTGGTTTGCATTTTCTATCATAATTACACGCTCAGTATATCATCTGGATTCAAGATTGTGGCGATAACCTCGTCATCATTAATTATTCGGACCTCTGCGCCATCGTCCAGCTTAAATCTGGCTCCAGAGTAACGGCCGATAAGAACCCATTGTTTCTCTTCGCACCATTTCTTTTCGCCATATTTTTCTTTATCTCCGTAACATAAAGGACCTTGTTTAACGACATAAGCAACCACTGTAGCCAGGGCTTCTTTGTCTATAGTCTTTTGTGTCAGTAAAATTCCGCCGTCTGAGGTTTTTTTACCACCGTAAGGTAGCACAAGCATCCGCCAGCCTGTTGGCTGGGGCATTCGATCCAGAGCAGATTGTTCTAGAATTGAGGGATCCAATACTCTGTCTTCTTGGTCCACATAAGCGTCTAAAACTGTCTCTGATTTTGCCATACTATTTTTCCTTGTTAAGTTCCTTTAGTTCACCTTCAATATAGTATAACGCATTTAGCTCGCCTTGCAAAAATTTATAATGTTCTATACTTTCTAGTGCTCCGGACATAAGTGTTTCAGAGATCTGTTTTTCACGTTCTCTGATTAACTTCTTAACAATTTCAAAATAACTAAGGTCTTCCATAGTAATTAGTTTCTAACTTTAAACTTCAAGCCTTTAGTCGCAGCTCCCTTGCCTTTCATATCGACAATAGAGGTAACGCCTTTGTTTTTGCCAATCGCATTAGGATTGGGTTTGTCAAAAGACTTGTTGTTTGGCACTTTTTTAATAGCCATAACTTCTCCTATTTTTTGTTTTTTGAACCCTTTGGTCTGCCTCTCGACTTACCTTTAGCCGCGGGTTTCTTTACGGCTGCTTTTTTCTTTGGTGCTGGTTTTGGTTTTTTAACAACCGGCTTTTCTACAACCGGTTCTTCAATAACTTCTTCCACTGCCGGCTCTTCAACCGGTGCTTCTTCAACTACTGCATCTTGACCAGACTCAATTCTAGCCATTTTTTTGGCTATCCTTTCCATGTTTGCTGCGTGTGATTTTGCCTCTTCTGCCTCTTTAGCTTCTCTTGCTTCAATCTCTGCTTCACGGTCCAGCTTTTTTTGCGCCCTTAACGCTGCAATTTCATCCACCCTATTACTATTCATATTATCGCTCCTGGACCTAGCTTCTCATTTTCTGTTCCAATTCAAGCAGCTTTAGGTCCGCTTGCTGCTTCAATCGCTGAATTGACACATCCAGTTTATCATCTGCAACATCTTTTTGTACATTTATGCGCTGACGCTGGATTTCGTTTTCTAACAATTTCTCTTGGCCACGCTGTCCTTGTTTCATTTCAAACTGCACTTGTTCCTGGTCTAATTGTTTGTCTTTTAGATCAAGCTCTTGCTGACGTATAGCAACCAGTGGATCTTCAGATCCGCCCTGGCCAATAGATTGTAAGAATTCTTGTGTGAGCTGAGCCAGTATAGGCGCAGCAAATTGATCTTGTATCATCTGTATTTCTGTAGCAGCCATTTGTGCCTGGTCTGGCGGTAGCTGTTGCATTTGTTCTTGTACTGCCTGGATACGCTCTTGTACCTCTGGCGGTATCTGTTGTTGCGCAATTTGCGCAGCCATAAACTGTAAATGCTGCATACAGTGACTAATAATAATAGATTGAATTTGTGGGTTTTCTTTTACCACCTGGGTCAAAAATAAACTTCTGTGCGCCTCAATATGTGATTGATGGTTTTGTGATTCAAAGGCTTGTTGCGGCTGACCCATCATCAAACCACTGTTTTCCAAACCTGAGTCGATAGGTTTGGGTGTCGTGTCTGGTGGTGGCTGTATCAGGCTTTCGACGTTATCTACGCCTAAAGCAGCGTACATTCTTCTGTACGCTTCAAACATACCGGTTGGTCCGTGTATGTCTGGGTTGCTTTGAACCATTTGTAAAAGTTCTTGGGCCAAAGTAATCCTCTGGCTTTGGCTAAATATATTAGGATCTGATACTGGTATGACATCTATGCGGTCATCGAAATCAGTTTGTTTAATCGCACTAGGCCCAGTGCCTGTTTCATATCCGTAATCAGGGGGTAAATATTCGGAAAATACTTTAGAAAGTAATTGAAATTCTAGCCTCTGAGCATAGTGCAACCGTTTGTGGATTGCGCTCATTACTTTGGTACCACGCTCTAGTAACGCTACAGTAGTACCTACCGGCATTGCTGCGTTGGCATCGCCTATGTTTGTGTCAGCTATTGCTGCAAAACGCTTTCCTGAATCTACTAAAATACCAAGCAAACTCATAAGTACATTGCTTGGCTCTTTGATTGGCAACGGTATTAGGTTTTCTCTTAAAGATCCTCCCGTTGTATCTATGTCTCTAAACTCACCTGGTTGTAACGGCTCGTCTTCATCTCTAATTCTCATGCCCCTAGCTTTAAAACCAGCTGGCAAATTAGCTAATGTTCCGGCATCGATCAGCTGTCTTAATATTGACGTACTAGCTTTTGATATGCCTCCGATCATGTGTGACAGGCCTAATCCATAAAAGCCCAGTCCTGGCAAAAACTTGTATTGAACAAAAAAGTTAATCTTGTTCTTGTAAGGATCGCCTTCGTTGTAATTTCTTCGTATTGCTAAAACTTGCTCTGATTGCTCATCGATCGTCACAATATATGGCAGCTTTAGCCCAGTAGGTTCGCCGTCTTCTCCCATATCTTCAAACCCTTCCAGGTCTAAAATACAGTGAACCTCATAAACTGTATGGTCCCGATCTTCTGCGTAACTTCCTTTGATGCCCTGGAGCTTGTCTATTTCTGCTTCTATATCTGATTCGCTTGAATCGTATGACTGCTTGCTAACATCTACATCTGCATAAAAACCAGAAAGCTGTTGTTTCTTGATTTCGTTGTGCGACATATTTATAGCGTGCGTTACACGCTCAGCACTAGATAGGTCTGAAGCCTCGTATGGCACTATCAAATCTTCAGGTGCAATAAACTTAGAAACCGCCCTGTTGAGGACGTTATCAAAATAAACTTTTTTGAATGCGCTACCCGCTAGAGGTAAGTAAAACAACAACATATCTAGTTCTGGGTCGTAGTCCTTCATTACATTCATAATGTAGAAGTTCATAAACTCTTGAACGCGATCAGCTTGTGTTTCTGTCTCTACTGTCCTGGCACCAATAATTTGTGTTTTTACTGGACCTTTGGCCGGCAACATTTCTTTGTAGGCTTGGGCTTGGAATTGCGTAACGGCTTCTGCCAAAATCGGGTGAATAACACCAGAGCTGCCTTCAAAGGGCTGTGATCTACCCTCATCAAACTTCATGCCCAAATATTTCAGGCCATCTGTGTACGTCTTTTCCCAGTCGGATCTTGATTGTTTGTCTTGGTTTATAGACTCAAGTATGTCTCCAGCTAGTTTGTTTAAAACGCTGTCTTCTATAAGCTCGGCTAAATTTGCACCAAACTCCAAAGGCGGCACTTCTTCTTCTAGCTGTTCGTCACCGATTAAAATGCCTTCTTCTGCTACAAGTATCTCAGCAGCATCTCTAATCTGATCTGCTCTAGAAGCTTCTGGGAAAACCTCAACAGATGAGCCAGTTACTTTAACATCTGGGGTTTCGCTTTGAATTTGTTCTCTTTTCTCTATAGCCATAATTCAGTGTAACACTTTTGTTAGTTGTTAATAATACACCACGCGCTTCTTATTTAAAAAATCAGCTTCATCCGGATAGTCTGCATCCAGCGATAAAAAACCGCCTTGCCTAAATCTCATTAAGGCCATTGTAGCACTATCGCAATAATCATCGTGATCGCCGTAAGGAAAGCTTGCCATTTCTTCGATAACTTCGTCACTGAAATCCTCATCTGGTGCCCAAACCATACCGCTTTCAAATATGGGCGCGACTGAGTTCATCCTGGCCACTTTGTCTTGCCCTCTGCTCGGAGTATACGCTGTTACGGGTATACCCATACGTCTTAATTCTTGTGTCAAAGGTGTACCAGATGCCTTTGCTTCTATTAATACGCAATCTGGCTCCCAATATTTATATTCATCCCATGCCAGTTTTTTCAGTTCTGGAAAGTCTACGCGCACCCTTTTTGCATCTAAAAGCATTATTTGGTCTGCGTCTTCATCTCCAGCAACACCAGGCTTGAATATTGCCCAGGTTGTTATTGCTGAGTAGTCAGCGGTTTCTTTTTTGCTAAAAGCTGTATCGTAAGACTGTATGACGTAGCTGTAAGGTGGCACATCTCCATCTTCCCATCGATTCCACCACTCTCTTTTGACTATGGACCCAGCTTCAGCTGTAGGATTCTGTAGCCACTGACTGTTCCATTTGGCGATCGGTAAGGATGCCTTAACAGATAGCAGCTCTTCTTTTTTCCAAAACTCTGGCCATAAGGGTGTTTCTGTCTCCGGCATAATTGCTGGAAACTCTACAATCTCCCATTGGTCCGCGTGATCTGCGCTTTGGTTCTTTAATACTTTACCAACCAGGTCTTTTGTGGACCATCGCGTCATAACTATTATAATTATTCCGCCAGGCTGTAAACGCTGTCTAGGTCCAGATGTATACCACTCATAAGCCGACTCCATTGCTGTCGGTGACAAAGCATCTTGCTCAGAATGAGGGTCATCAATAATCAATAGATCCGCGCCACGACCTGTAATCGCACCGCCCACACCAGCATAGAATGATTCACCTTCCTGGTTAGTGGTCCATCGTCCAGCCGACTTGTTATCTGCCTGGAGCTTTAGATCTGGAAAAACTTTTTGGTAGTCCTCACTGTCAATAATGTTTCTGACTTTACGGCCGAACCTAACAGCAAGCTCCGCGGTGTGTGTTGTTTGTATTATCTTTAAGTCGCCACGCAAACCCATCATCCAGCTTGGAAAGTAGGTACTAGCAAACTCAGACTTTGAGTGCCTGGGTGGCAGACAAACTATCAACCGTTTCAATTTGCCCTGGGCAATCTTGTTAAACTTCTCGCCTATTATCTTATGGTGTCGCCCTTCAATAAATTCTGGCCAAAGATGTTTTACATAACTGATAAAGTCGCCCTGGCACTTATCTTGTAATTCTATCTGGTCATATCTGTTTAAAAGCGCAACAGCTTCTGTTTTGTCTTGTTGTGACAGAACATCAAAGTCTTTTAGTGAGATCTCAGGCATATCTTACGACTACACCTCGTGCCATGGCTCGTCTTTCCATAACAAGCCTTCAGCCTCACGTCGTCTTATCAAACCCTGGAGTGTCTCACCTCCGGCTTTGTTCCATCTTTTCATTTCGCTTGGCACTTTGTCGTGCTGGCCTTCATTCAAGACACGAAGCAAAGTTGAGCTGCGAAGGTTGGAACCTCCCAAGTTGAACGTCCAGGCCACTAAAGCGTCGAATTGATTTTGCTCAAGCGGCACTTCTACGCATTTATTTACTTCTTCTTCAAACATGGCTACGTCTTCAAGCAATAAAGCATCTGCCCGTTCTTGTGATATTTCCATATCCATAGATACACCAGAAGTCGAACCGTATCCGATCGTAGGCACGCCAGCAGAACACTTGTATGCTTTCAGTTCGCACCCTTCAAATTTTTTTATAAGCGCAAGACCTTCTTGCGAGATTTCCATATTGTTCATGTTATTCTCCCCAAACTTTAACTTTTTTCCCGCCGTGATATTGGACGGCATGGCCCTCATTGATAAGTATTTGGCAAATATCTTTGCCATCTTCCGTATAAGGGATACCCAAAATTCTACCATATTTACCTTTGCCCAAAGATTTGACTTTGAAGCTACCTTTGCAAAGCTCTGCCAATCTTACTTTTGCAGCTTTACCCATGAGCTTTTCTTTGGCTCTTTCTGGGTAACGCTTTGTGTTGATCCTAGATTCGGGGGTGTCAATTCCCGAAAGGCGAACACGCTGTTTGTGTAATTTTACATCAAAACCCAGGTCCAAGACGCAATCAAAGGTGTCTCCGTCTATAATTCTGTCAAGGGTGGCGTTGTAAACAAACGAATCCGGTGCATTGCTAATAGTTTCTTTTCTCCATTGATCTTTAAAATCTGAAATATCTTTTGTCATTTTTTCTCCTCTACCACAGGAGGTTCGTTATCTTGCTCTCTATAGTATTCAATTATTGCTAAAACATTGGTTATGTATCTTTTTAACTCAGCCATATTCATGCTGAGTGATTCATACCCCTGGGTGCTAAGAGCGTAGTAAGCTTCGGGTGGCGCTTTGCCTTCTTCCACAAGCTTCAAATATTCTGCCATTAACTCTGGTGTAAGGACCCTCCAAGTCAGATCTTGCATATTTACCTCAAGCGGCATTGGAGGGTGGTACATCGGTGCGGGTAAAGTAATTGTTTTAACTTCAACCGGTTGTGTACGGGGCAGCAGTGAGCAGCTGCACATGAGGAAAGTTAAACTAATTAGCAGTAGGTTTTTCATCAAACATATTTGGGTTTGTAAGCGCCACAAAATCTTCTCCGACTTTTTTGGTGCCTTTGTTAATGACCTTTTCTATCAAACCAGGCTTAGCTAAAGCTAGGTTGCCAAGGCTGTGTCTTTGGAAGGTATTTCTGAGCTGGTTGACTTCACGCATAGACTCTTGGTTTTGTGCTGTTAGTGCGTTGATCTGCTCTGTGGTTTCTTTTTGTTTTGCCAGGTAGTTATCAATAGATGCGTTTTGTTCTTCAATCTTGCCTTCTAAAATAATAGAGTTAGCCTTCAATGTGGCTATCTCGTTTGCTTGATACTTAATGTAAAAAGCAGAACCGCTGGCAACTACAATTAAGAGGCCGGTGGCAGCTGCTGCAAGTTTGAATCCCATGTATACACCCTCAGTTTACTTTCTTTCCCCTTAACTTTAATCGGTTTTAGTTCTTTTAGCAAATATTTGCAAGCTTTTGCACATTCGTATCCTATGATTATATCAACACCAGCTTCTTTTGTGGCAGATTCATACCTGGCAGCTTCGTTAACACAATTGCCGATTGCTGTGTAATCGAACCTGGTTGAGCTTCCCATATTTCCTACACAGGCGGATCCGGATTGAAGGCCTACACCTATGGCAATTTCTTGGTCCATTGTTTCATTAAGTTCTTTGATTCGTTCTTGGATTCTCACCGCAGCTTCTATCGCTCTGTCTTCATGCCTGGCTAAATCCAAAGGTGCCGAAAAGATACCCATGCAAGCATCGCCGATAAACTTGTCAATCATTCCGCCTGAACGCTGTATTTCCTCGACCTGGATCGTCAAGGTAGTGTTCATTATGTGTGCCACCTCTTCTGGAGTCATTTTTTCACTCATTGAGGTGAAACCACGCAAATCTGTAAACAAAAACGTGCAATATCGCAATTCACCACCTAATTTAAGCAAATCAGGCTGTTTTTGGAGCTGTTTGACTTGTCTAGGGTCCAAATAATGCTCAAATTGCTTCTTAATCTGCTGTCTGAGCTTAAATTGTTGCCTGAAATTGAGGTAAAACGCCGTAGAAGCCGTCAAAAACTGTGAAATTAAAGCCCAGCTGACGTCTATAAGCATACCTTGCTGTATAAGGTACACTCCACCATACCCTGTAAGGGCAAAAACAACAGCAAATGCACTTATACCCAGGGTAATCCCCAAATTAAGCACTAAAAGCCATGTAAGGGCCACTGTGACCAACAATATGGCCAATTCGGCTGCCAGTGCATAACCTGGCACATAAGGGCTGTTTTCAATAAGAATACTTTCTGCCAAAGCAGCCTGTATTTTATGCGGCTCCATCAATCCGGCTGGTGTTGACAGCTGCGGCATTATGCCTTTGGCCGTAAAACCGACAAATACAAACTTTCCAGCAACGTCCATTTCTGCCAGATCAGTCTGTGGAGTATTCACGAAACTTATCCATTTACGCCCCAATGGATCTACTGGGACCGGATTAAGGCCCTTTACCCGTATTTCTGATAATCCATTATCACTGGTATTTATAATGTAAGTGTCTGCTTCAGCTAATATCTTTAGGACCTCAGTACCAAAAGCGGGTACCCATCCATCCGGTGTGCGCATCAAAAGCGGTAAACGTCGGACCAGGGAGTCTATTTCTGGCCTGGCAACAGCAATACCTTGATTGGCATTTTGTTTGAGGATCTCTATGTTTTGTATGACACCTTCTACGTTGATGCCACCAACGTCGTCGCCAAGTATCACTGTTCCTGTTGTTGGCGGATACTCACCGTTGTCATTTTCAAACATAGCCAGGACACTCGGACCGTATGAAAGCGCTTCTGCAAACTGAGCGTCACCGCCAAATCGATCTGGTTGTGGAAAGGCTATAACGTAGCCTACACCCATAGCACCTTCATTTAATAAGTCTACTTGTATCCTGGCTAAAGTTTGTCTGCTCAGAGGATAGCCACCCTCTTTTTCTATATCGGCTTCTGTCACGTTTAAGATCGTGAAGTAACCACTAGGTTGTTGTTCTGGTATTAGCGCATCAAATGTTTTGAGCTTGAGCACCTCGTATGGTGCAATTTCGTAAACTACCGGCAGACTCAATACAGCCAATAAAAATACGAGTAACCACTTTCTCATCATTCTTGAGTAATGCTGATTGTTTTGGTGCAGTTTGATACGCAGTTAAAGGTAACCGAATAAGCCTGGTTAGTAGCGCCCTTTTGTATGACGTTGACGTTATAGTCGTCGGTGTAAAACTTTATATTAGAGGTATGTGCGCCGTTGCCTTGCTGCGTAAGGTTAAGCTGGCCGTTGTCTGCATCTGCATACCAAAATACATCTGCGTCTTTGTTACCAGATCCTTTTTGTATCACCCTGGTTGAATTGTTGTCAGCTCCGTTGGCGTTATAAACATACACATTGTGATTACCGCTGCCCTCTTGTGTGCTCCAAATGTCTGAATTATCGGCAAAGGTCATAAACTTGGCGTACATATTGTTGCCAGTTTGTTCTATTTTATAAACATTGTTATTGCCAGTGCCCAGTATCAAAGCGTCGTTGTCGTTGCCTGTTTGGATGATAGTAGAGCTGTTGTCGTCCTGGTCCATATCTATGACTGCGTAGTTGTCATCGCCGTCTACGGTAATTGACCATACCTGGCTGTCGTGATTAGACCAAACCGATTGGGCATAAGCTACGTTTGAGCTGCCATCTAGGCTTACGCTAATTGTGGCGTTATCGCAGTTATGCGTGTTTATCAGGCTACTATCAAAACTGCCCAGCCCACAATACACCCCAGTGACATTACCAGATCCGATTTGCTGCACGGTGATACTAGAACCAGACCCTTTTGTTTGGACGGTTACGGTGTTGTCGGCATAGGTTAAGCTATGGAGACTGATTAATAATAATAGTGTTATCGCCCGCACCATTTATTTCTACCTCCATAATCATTCCAGCCGAATTAATATTTACATAAGAAGAAGCATCTTTATCAATACCTATGTCAAATGTATTGTTTCCTTGATGTACCAGGTAAACGTGATCTCCTTCAACAAACGAATACGTTTGATACACCGGATCGTATCCAGGTATTATACCTTGGATTTCGACTCCATTTAATTCGCCACCAGATGTGTTTTTCTTTTTTGATCCAGCCTCGACTATATCTAAGAGATCCACTAAAAAATCAAAGCTCAAAAGGTCTATATCTAAACGGCTAATTTCTTCTTCTTCCTCCAGGTAATCTTCATCTAGATCTGGCGCGTCTTCAAAAAAGTCTTTATCCAGTTCTGTTTTGGGGCCGCCTTCTTGTTCTGCTATAGCTTCCTGTACTTCAGGTGGTTTGTTTACAATTAACATATTGTTTATTAGGCCCAGGGTAAGATTTCCTAAAACTACTGGTTTTGTAGGCTCTGACTCAAAGGTAGATACCATAGTTGCCTGGAAGGGCCTATTTAGTATCTCAGTCCCAGACCAAGTGGTGACTGATATTTCACCAGAAGAATTGCCGTTAGCATCCGGCAAAAGGATCACCAACGAGCGTCCCAGCTCATCTACTGTTGTACTGAAGAAAGTTCCGCGGATTGCTATGTCAGCTGACGGGGTTTTTATTGATATGTTTTTCTTGTCAATTCTTGACAATTTTCCTGACAAAAAAGATGCCGTACCAGAGGCCATGCGCAAAGCAAGTTTGCTTTTAGATGGGTTTGGATCAAAGATGTATTCATCTACTACGACATTGGAATGCTCGGTAAGCTTTAGAACCGTATCATCTACAAACTCTATTGCCAGGCGGCCATTACCTGTTCGCACGTCATCATTGCTAAGTATGCCCAAGGCAAGCTCGGCCAATAATTTATCATTGCCCTGGCTACGAACAACCTCACCGTTGCCGCGCAGCTCTGAGATTTCGCCAATCTCGTTTGCTTTGGTAGTAGTTCCGATCGTTAATAATATCAGCAGCCAGAAGCGCATTGGTCTATATCGATAGTGCCGTTGCTGGTCGTCGATATAACATTTGCGACATTGGTGCTCGTTGTATCGGTCTGGTCTACATCTACGTTATTACTGCTTCCGGTCAAAGCCACAGTGATTGCGTGGTCCGCGCTGCCCGATTGTAATGTATCAATGTCATTAGAGTTTCCTGAGATGGTCCAATTATTAATACAGCCTACCGAGTTACATTTAACATTCACATCATTTGATGTTCCGGTTATAACAAAATCTTGGTTACCGCCTGTAGCCGTAGATGCGTCTCCTTGTGTAAATGTAAGTACGTTGGAGTCTCCTGTTGCCTCAAAGTCAAAATCTGAGTTTGCAACATCTCCAGTTGCGCCAACAGCAAATGTACCTATGTTGCTGTCTCCTGTTGCTTTGTATGTCCAGCTTGATGAGTTACCTTGCGCAATTGCTATTGCCAGGGCATTACTGTCTCCAATCTGGTCAAGATCAACCGTCATGCTTGTGCCGTCTAAAGTTGCTCTTGCTCCGGAAGTACCGACTGTGTTTGTCGCTCCAATCTGATCAATAGTTAGTGTTAAACCTGTTCCAGTTTGGGTAATATAAATGTCGTTATTCCCAGCATATACACTAGCTGAAAGAATTATTACGAGGGCACTACTGAGTACCTTTATCCATTTCATTGTCGTCCTCCAGGTCTAGTGTACCATAATTGAAGTCCCACAGACGTTTTTCCATGCCCTCCATCACTAGGCCGTACACAGCGGCTTCTATGGCCGTCCTGACGGCTTGAGTTACAGGTTCATTACCTGTACTACCTGATTCTATTTCAACCAGCTCGGTGCCCATTTCAATGAACCTGAACACATCTGTGCCAGAGCCTGTTGATAAAATGGATTTGGTTGTTGTTACGTTCAACAACACTTCGCCGGTTTGTACTAAAACTGCACGCAAATTTACTGTAACTACATCTTCTCTGTATTGATTTTTTGTGCCGATACCCAGGTATCTAGCTCCCGATCCCCCCGTCCTAATATTACTGTCCATCCCAACGATCCCACCTTCTAACAGGATCCCCGCATATAAAAGCGGTTTGAGGGTGTTGCCCTCTTCTCCATTGTAAGTCTTCCTGGTGTTAACAATAAGCTGTCTTTCACGACTCAGATTGTCTAGTCCAGATCTTTCAACAACAACAAACCAATGTCCTCCACCAGCATCTCTCAATGCCTGGATAAGTATATGCACAGCTCCCTGGGTTACAGCTGTACTAAAGCTGGCTATGTTATCTTTTGATTTTCTTTGTCCAGTCAGGTCCTGGAAGTCATAGACTGCCACGACGGCTTGACTGTTTGGCTTGGGTAAATTGACTAGCTGTGAGGTAGCGCTTGGAACAATTTTGGGACCTTCTGGACAGATGAGGCCCTGGATACAATTTGTTTGGTTTTGGAAACCAATACTAGCGCAGCCGCTAATAAGTAATAGAACACCTATCCATAAAAATCTCATTGGTTGGCATTAACTCCCACCGTCACAATCGACCCAACATCCTCCAAAGGATCCGATCGGGATTACGATTTCTGTAGTAGATATTAATACACCGTCAAACCATTCTTCGATTGTCAGTGTTATTGTAACGCCGTCGTTGACCCAGCGTAGAATGTTGCCTTCAAGATTTATTTCACCAGATATTGGGTTATCTATTGTTGGCACGTTGCCGTAGTTAAACAAAGATTCGGATATATCTTTGGCTAGTGTTGAGTATATGCGCGATTGTAAGTTTCTTAGAAACTTTGCCATGACTGTGTTGTCAGCTTCTCGCTGCGCTTCTTCCAGGGCATCTTGTACGTCCTGGCGTATTTTTTCTTTACGAGTTCGTTCTTGTTCGTCGATGGTAAGATAATGCGCCGATTGATTAATTCCACTGAAGCTAGGGTTGCCAAATTTGTGTACCAATTCGTCGGCGTTTAGGGATTGCGCAACTATGCCCCCTAGAAGAAAAATACCAACAGCTAAAATAAAATACAAAACTCTTTGCTTTTCTTTAGCTTTTTTTCTTGCCTCCAGGTCCGCTTTGCTCGGCCTTCCCACTTTCCTTTTCATCTTGTTTTTGTTCTCGTAACTCCAAAACAGTATTGACTTTCTCTTGTAATCTTATCATATCCTGATCTAACAAGCGTAATTGGTCGGTCAGTCTTATAATTGTGGCCTTCATGTCTTGCACGGCCGGATCGATCGTATTAGTAATTGTTTGCCAAACAAAGTAAACAAAATAACCCAGGCCTACCACCATAACGATAGGAAAACCAAACTCGCCGACTATCTGGACAATATCCATTTAGTCTCTCCTAGCGTCGATCTTCCCGTCCTCTACGAAGTTTTCTGCTCTGGCAATTCGTTGTAAATCTGGTGAGATGTTTAATGCGCTAGATACGCTTGTGTCTATGCGTATCATGTCATTGTTCATTATTGAGGCCCTGGTAATTAGCATCTTAGAAATGCCCTGGACCGTTTTGATTTCGTCAACTAAACCGTTCATAAGCTGACGCATAACGAGAAAAATAAAGTAACCCATTACCAATCCACTAGCGATCGGTAAGCCTAGCTCTGCTATTAAAGTAAATGGATCATCCATCTCTGTCCTTCTTTAAGCAGACCTTACCCTGTGTATCCTGGTAAAGCACAAACTTGTCACCTTGTTCAAAGTCGTGTTTTTCCAGTGTTTCCATAGTGAGCTTATCTTCATCATCTGAAAACTGTATGCCATACGGAGACATGGCTAGTTTGTAGCCAACATAAGTCACGATCATTATTAGTCCTCGCCTTTAAACTTTTTGGATTGTCCTGAAGTGCCGGCATAAATACCAAAGACAGCTGCCATTGCTCCTGTAACTACTGACACCAGGCCAGCTTGTTCCAGGTTAGGTTCTGGTAATGTCATAAACCAAGTAATGACCTTGTACAACAAAACTATGTATACACCGACAAAGATCCTGGGGAATATACGCCAGGCATCTACGGTCTTTGCAAGATGCACCCATTTTTCAAAAGGGTTTATCCCGCGCTCGACTGTG
>Ga0208157_1000612_pt1 | contig 18562 bp, 20 predicted proteins | sample 5_EtaG_FD_184077 | JGI IMG/M metagenome (GOLD analysis project Ga0208157, IMG submission 184077) | Marine viral communities from the Subarctic Pacific Ocean - 5_ETSP_OMZ_AT15132 metaG (SPAdes) (version 2) | ecosystem: Environmental > Aquatic > Marine > Oceanic | place: Pacific Ocean | collected...
GAACAAGCAAACGACCGTGAAAATAGAGCAGCAGCAAATCAAGCTATAAAGGATAAAAGAAAAGCAAACGAGGTAGAGAGCCTTAAAACATTTACTGTTCAAGCTGATCTAAATCAAGCAGTAGTAGATTCTGAGAGATGGATTACAGAATATATAGCAAACAATAAAACAACTAGATTTAAAGCAGAGGAAGCTTATGCCGCTAATTTAATAAAGCTTGTTGAAACAGGTCAGCTTCCTATGGGAGGTGTATTAAAGACTGTTTTCCATGAGTATGAAGGTAGAAGCGGTAAGAGACGATTAACATCTGGCAAAGGTATGGGGTACGACTTTATTGGTCGTTTACAAGAAGCTCATGTCAAATGGGAAACAACTAAAGAAGCAGACCTAAAGAACAAGATTGCAGGTGATGTAGCTTTAATCCTTGAGATGGGAGATAAGAGTGAAGAGCAACTTGTTGAACTTGAGGCATTATTTAAGGCTATGCCAGAATATGCTGGTGCATTGCCTCCAGAGATTCAATCTGCATTAAGAGGTCATATTGATGACTACACAGCAAGACGTCATCTAGATGCAGCAAAGGCTGCACAGAACGGTAAAGTCTATGATTACCAACTAGCTAGAGTTAGCGATACTATTCGTGAGGAATATAAAAAAGATATTGCTGGTCCCGGGGTATTAGCTGATTCAAAAGAATCTTCATTACTAAATAAACAACTTAAAGCTTTAACTGATTTAGGTGCTGGTAATGCTATTGGTGATGAGAATGAATCAATTGAGTGGTTAACTCTTCATTCAAGATTACAGTCAGAATTCCAATCAAGATATGAAATAGAGTTAGAAGCAACTGAAAGCCCCAAGCAAGCACTAGAAAATACGTTACGTTATTTACACGAATCGGTAGACAATGATGCAACCTTAACTGAGTGGACACAACCTGCATGGAGAAACGAGGTACTGCCCGGAGAATTGGAAGAGCAAAAGGAATATGCTCACATGATTCGGTCTGGATATAATCAAGGTATAAATGGTAAGTGGAGAAAGGAAAAGATCAGTCTTACCAAAAAAGATGAACAAGAATTAGTTGACTGGTCTCAAGGAGATAAAAAGATTAGTGATATACCTTCAGCTTATCTAGATCTTGCAAGGCGACTGCATCTAATTCCAGCAGATTTAGTTAAAGCACAGCTCAGATTTCTTAGTGAGGAAGAAGTAGAGATAGATGAAAACGTCTTACTGAAAAACGAAGCAATAATAGATCTACTTAAAACTCGTACTAGGTCATCTTTAGCTCAAGCTTATGCAATCCATAATCAAGGAGATATAGAAACTAATGCTAAGACCGATGTATTCAACAAAAAAGGACTAACAAACCCCGATATTTAACTGAGGTTAATTTATGGAAAACCCGGAATTAGATGTCGATAAGTTGAACGAAATAGCTGAGAGCTATGGTTCGATTACCGACAAACAAACCGTTGAAATTGATTTAGAAAATAAACAAAAGGTAGAGAGTGAGGCTAAAGAAACTCAACAAGAAGCAAACCCAGTAGAAGTTAAATCTGAAGAAGAGAACGACCCAGCAACCCTCATGGATTACGTGAAGGATACTGGTACTGGTGTATATAAAGGTCTTCAACAAACTGCTTCTTCAATCGTAACTCTTCCTGAACAAGTCCTAGATTTCTTTAATGGAGAAATGGCTAGGGAAGGAAAGGACTATAAACCTGAGTGGGATGACTGGTTCGTTAAAGATGACAACCCCATTGAAACAAAAACATGGTGGGGAGGTTTAGTTAAGAACGTAACTCATGTCGCATCTCTTTGGTTCGTCCCTATCCCGGGAGCACCATTACTAAAAGGTACAAAAGTAGCAAAGCTTGCCAGACTTGGAAGGATAAAAGCCCAATCATTAAAGGTAACTCCTAAGTTCAAGGTACTTGGAAGGTCTACTCAGATCTCAGCAAACCGCCTTGGTAAGAGTGCTTTAAGCGGTATGAAGTTTGACGCGCTTTCCATTACTTCTTTAGAAGACAATATGTCTGGAATGCTTAAGTCACATATACCTTTACTTGATACTGCACTAGCGACTGAGGATCACGACCATCCAATGATGAAGAAGTTCAAGAACGTTACCGAAGGTATTGCTCTTGGACCAGTATTTGATGGTGTCTTAGATATAGTTGGTCAGGGTGCAAAAGTAGCATTCAAAAAATATGATCCTAAGACTGGTAAAACATCCATTGAATATGGAACTACCAGAGACATGGCGGGAGCCAGAGATGACAGCGTTAGAGATCAGATTGCTGAGAAAGCTATAGAAGCTAAGAAAAAGCCCGGATATGATCCTTATAAAAACTCACCGATAAAAGATCCACATACAGGTAATGCTACCTCTATGGATAGTATTGATTCAGCTAGTGAAGGTTTAGCTAGAACTAGAAACGAGTGGGGAGCAGAAGATGGTGTAGCTGGAAGTATTACATCTAATCAGGAAGTATCATCATTAGTTAAAAGTTCCGGGTTAGCTAGAGAAGTAATTGAGAAAATTTATAGAAGAGGCGTCAGCGAAGGTTACTTTAAGCAGTTAAAAGAAACTGCTGCCAGACAAGGTATTCCTTATGAGGATGCTCTAGGTAGACATGCTGCACTTGCACAAGAAGTATATGAAGGTAGATTGATCTCTGATATTGAACCAGAAGAATTCTGGAAACAGATCACTGATAATGTAACTGAGGTCAAGAAAGACGGGAAAATCGTCTATAGTTATACCAATCCTGAGATGTCTCATGCTGTAGATATCATTAATGGAACCCTACTTGGAGAGATAAGATCATTAGGTATTGTCGGAAGAGAGTTAGAAAACCTTTATGACCTTCGGGATAAAGAAGGACCAGCTCAACAGTTAGTTGAAAAGTTAATTGCTGGTTTAAGAATTAGAACCATACAGAAGGCAGAAGTATCACAGCAACTTAGAGATTTCAATCTCAAACCCGGTAAGCGCGCAACTAGAAAAGAAATGGATGCGTTGGTTGATTCAAGGTTACAGGAGAGTATTGATGCTTTCCGTGTAGCCATACAACTTGCTCCCGAGGAAGGTGGTGATGATCTATTTAAGACAATCTTTGAAGCCGTATCCATGGCTGATGGCATCAAGAATATGGATGACCTAGATACATGGATGAGGATGAAAATGAGAGGAGGTGGCTTTAAAGGTGCAGAGAAAAAGCCCGGTGCTTTAATAAGAGAGCTTGGAACGATGATGATACATAGTGTGTTATCTGGTCCTAAGACTGCTGTAAGAGCAATCATGGGTACATCTACTGCAACCTTTACCAGACCTATGGCTATGGCTATAGGAAGTACCTTAACTGGAGATTGGAGAACAGCACGTCAAGGCTTAGCAGCTTTGAATGCTATGCGTGAAACTATCCCAGAATCATTTGAATTATTCAAAAAAAGATTGAATTCTTACTGGGCTGGTGATATATCAACGATGAAAACTCGTTATATAGAGCGAAGCAAGATGGATGACCAGTGGGATATGTACGGTCACTGGGCAGATAAAAATGGTACAAAAGTAGATCAAGCTCTATTTAGAACAGCTAATTTAGCTAGAGCTGCAAATGACAATAAGTTCTTAACCTACTCAACTAAGATCATGGCAGCTACTGATGATGCCTTTGGTTTAATCATTGGTAGAGCAAGAGCAAGAGAGAAAGCTTTCTTGAAAGCAATGGATGAATTGCCTGATGGAAAGATGGTTAATTTAGATCAGACTTTCTACCGTAGTTATGAAGATGCTTTCAATAGAGAGATCTTTGATAAAGACGGAAACCTAACTGACGCTGCTGCTGCTTATAGCAAGAGAGAAGCAACACTTACGCAGGACTTAAGTGGGTTTACTGGAAAGCTAGAAAATGCTTTTAACTCAACACCATGGGCTAAACCATTTTTCTTATTTGCAAGAACAGGTATTAACGGACTACAACTAACTGCAAAGCATACTCCCGGTTTTAACTTCTTAGTTGACGAGTGGAATCAAATTGCATTTACAAAACCCGGTACAGATTTAACTCATCTAAAGAACTTCGGTATTACAGATGATGCAAGTTTAATGGCTGCTAAGCAAGTCCAGACTGGTCGATTGGCTATGGGTACTGCTGCTATCTCTATGGCAAGCATGGCATTCTTAAATGGTGGCTTACATGGAAATGGTCCTACCGATAGATCAAAAAGAACAGCTTGGACAGATATGGGTTGGAGACCAAGAACAGTAAAGATTGGAGACGTATGGGTTAGTTATGACGCATTTGAACCATATAACCAGATACTTGCCTTAGTTGGTGATGTTGGTGATCACATGGAACAGATGGGTGAAGAGTGGGCTGAAGACCAATTACTTAAGTTAAGTATGGCTCTAGCTTCCACTGTTACCAGTAAGTCATACTTAGCAGGTCTACAGTCCTTTGTTGATTTATTCTCTGGATCTCCCGGACAACAGAACAGGATACTTGCAGCATTAGCTAATAACACATTACCTCTATCTAGTTTACGAAATGAGATCGGTAAGGTACTAACTCCATACACAAGAGAGTTAGGTTCTGACATTCAGAGTTCAATTAGAAATAGAAACCTTATAACCGAAAACGTAGCTGGTGAACCTTTACCAATTAAATACGACATCCTTACTGGTAAGCCGATTAAAGATCATAACTTTGCTACTCGTATGTTCAATGCTTTCTCTCCAGTCCAATTAAATTTGGACTATACACCGGGAAGAGCAATGCTATTCAATAGTGGATATGACATGCGAACCGCAAGTTATTATGCACCGGACGGTACTGATTTAAGTAATAGTCCACGCGTTAGATCTTTATTTCAAAAAGCAATAGGTGAACAAAACTTAGAAGCACAGTTTGACAAGATGGCTGGTCAGGATTCCGTTCTGATCTCTATAGCACGTATGGAGTGGCAACGCAAAAATGGTGGACAAGATCTCGAACCTAAATCATTTCCTCATTACGACAGAATTCATAAAGTATTTGAACGAGCTAAGAGAAAAGCTTGGGCAAAGATAAGAAAAGATATGGATGTTAAAGAGTTAATGGCAGAGGAAAGAGAACTGAAAAAAAGAAACTATAGAGCAAACAAACAGACAATTAATGAAATTTTAAAAGTCAAAAAATAAACAACGGTGTTAATTAACACATGGCGACAACTGAACAATTCTTAACTAGCGGTAGTTCCACCACCAGCTACACGTTTAGTATCGACACAATTAAAGACTCAGACATTAAGGTTAAAGTCAACGGCTCTAACCTTACATATACAACTTCAACACCATCCGCCGGGCAATATAAAATTAGTGGTTCAGGTATAACTCTAGGAACAGCAGCTAATGCTATCCATGTATATAGAGAGACTGAACTAGAGAATGGAGATAGCGCGACCTATGTAGCTGGTTCTTCTATTAGAGCTGCTGACTTAAATGCGAACCACAAATTAGTTCGCTTTGCTAGTCAAGAACAAAATCAAATAACAACTACTGAGGACATAAAAGACTCAGCAGTTACAAGCGCAAAGATCAAAGATGAAACTATCGTCAATGCAGACGTAAGTGGAAGTGCTGGTATATCTTATAGTAAACTAAATTTAAACGGCCAGATTGTTATAGGTGATCTAGCATCTGGAACTCTTGATAGTAGATATTATACAGAGACAGAATCCGAAGCTTTATTTCTTAGACAGGATTCCTCTGAAAATATAGCTAGTGGTGATACATGGTCTAGTACCGATTCTAAAGTAGCAACATCTGCTGCTATCGATGCAAGGATAATTGACTTAGTAGACGATGTTGGTGGATTCGTACCTATAGCTAATGAAACATCTTTTCCTAACGCTAACCCTGATGTTAATAATGGGGCTGGAACTCTGGTCTCTATTAAAGCTCTCAGTTCTAACCTCGTCTCAAATGGATCTGGAGTGGCAACGATTACTAATGGTACTGTTGGAAACTCAACCGTTACCATTACTGGTTTAGCCAATAGCACAACATATGCTTCCACTTTTGGAATGATCGTAGAAACAACTTCTACGTTAAATACTTATTCATTCCATAGATATGTACCAAAGGCAACTGAGGTTCATAGTGTTGCTACAAACATGACAAATCTTGTGTCTGTAGCAGGTAACGAAACAAACATCAATGCGGTTGTAGCTAATGCAACAAACATAAATGAAGTAGCAAACAACTCAGCAAATATAAATACTGTTGCCGGAGAAATAACTCTTGCAGAAGATTTAGGCTCCATTGCTAATGCATTAACTACATATACAGGTAATGACATAAATACCGTTGCTGACAATATAAGCAATGTTAATACCGTTGCTAACAATATCAACAACCTTTCAGGAGCTAGTTTCTCAGTTGATCAGTCAGCTAAAACGACTGGATCACTTGTTTATTACGACGGATCGGAATTCAAAGCAGATACCACCACAACAAAATCATCATTAGTTATCGGAGGTAACTTTTAAAAATGGCTACAATTAGATTAAAAAAACGAGCTGCGAGTGGTAACTCAGGAGCACCAAGTTCATTAGCTCCATCAGAAGTTGCCTTTAATGAAGCAGATAAGGCATTATACTATGGTTATGGCGATTCAGGTGACGGTACTTCCTCTTCTATTATTTCAATAGCTGGTGAAGGTGCTGTTATGCACCTTGGTGATGTTAACCAAACAGCAGCAGGTAATAAAACCTTTAGTGGTAATGTTGTTGTCTCTGGTAACTTAACTGTTAACGGTACGACATCAACACTAAATACAACTAACTCAGTTGTAAAAGATACTTTAATAGAGCTTGGGAACGGTACATCAGGTAGTCCAGCAAATGATGCTGGTTTAGTTATTGAAAGAGGTAGCTCCAATAATGCCTTTATTGGTTGGGATGAATCGATTGATCAATTCCATGTAGGTACAGGTACTTTTACTGGATCTAGTACAGGGAATCTATCTATTACTACAGGGACGCTTAAAGCTAACCTTGTTGGAAACGTAACAGGTAATACTTCTGGATCTGCTGGCAGCTTCACTGCTGGTAATGCTTCTAATCTCAATAGCGGTACTATTCCAAACTCTAGGATAGCTAACGATTCTATTACAGAAGCTCAGTTAGATATACATAACTCTCCTACTAATGGCTATATCCTTAAATATACTTCAAATGGTTTAGAGTGGGGTGCAGCAGGTGCAGGTGGAGAGAATAACCAGAATGCTTTCTCTAACATTGCTGTTAGTGGTCAAAACACTGTAGCAGCAGATTCAGCTACAGATACTGTTACCTATGTTGCAGGTAGCAATGTAACCATAACTACTAACTCTGGTGGTGATACAGTTACTTTTTCAGCAACGGATACTAACACTACGTACTCTGTAGGCGACGGTGGTTTAACAGCTAACAACTTTACTAATACTTTAAAAAGTAAATTAGATGGGATTGAAGCTTCAGCTACTGGCGATCAAACTAATGCAGAGATAAGAACAGCAGTAGAAGCAGCTTCAGATTCAAACGTATTTACTGATGCAGATCATTCTAAACTTAATGGAATCGCGGCAAGTGCAACAAATGTCACCAACAATAATCAACTTACAAATGGTGCTAGTTATGTTACTTCTTCAATAATTAATGCATTAAGTGCAAGTAATTTATCATCTGGCACAATTCCAACAGCTCGCTATGGGACAATTGATGGTGGAACCTTCTAATGGCAGCAGTAATAAAACTAAAGCGGGGTACGTCTACACCAACTACCAGTAATATTACCAGTGGTGAAGTTGCTATTGATACAGCCGCTAAAAAATTCTATATCAATGATTCTGGTACCATTAAAGAAATTGGAGCTGGAACTACTTCTTTAACTACTCAACAACTTTCAGATGTAGCAATATGTGCAGGTGATATCACACGGCAAGAGGATTTAGGCTCGATTGCTGATGCTTTGAGTACTAATTCTGGAGATAATTCTATTAGTGTTGTTGCTGCCGCAATAAATGCTGTTAATAGATATGCAGATGAATACGTTATACAAGGATCAGCTCCCTCTTCTCCTAGCAGTGGTGATCTTTGGTATAATTCATCTTCAAACACTTTAAATTACTACACTGGTAGTTCATGGGTAGGTATATCCCCGGGAATTTCAGGTGTTGTTAACGATGCAAACCCACAATTAGGTGGGAACCTTGATTGTAACGATAGAAACCTTAGTGAGGTCGGAACAGTCAGTGGAAATAACTTACAACTTGACTTCGGTTCAGTAGCATAATGGCAAAATTATTAAAACTAAGGCGTGGTACTACAACACAACACGCATCATTTACTGGTGCCGAAGGTGAAGTTACTGTAGACACGTCTAAAGATACAGCCGTCGTACATGACGGCTCACAAGCTGGTGGAAGACCACTAGCAAGAGAGGACATGTCTAATGTCTCTAGTGCATCTATCATAGGTAGACTTGCTGCTGATTCAGTAGTTCAGTCTAAAATACCTGATAATGCAATAGATGAAGCTAGATTACAGATTAGTAACTCTGGTTCTAATGGACAGTACTTACAGAAACAGTCAGGTAATACTGGTGGTTTGACTTGGGGAACTGTTGATTTAACAACATTAAGTGCAAGTAATCTAAGTTCGGGTACTATTCCAGACGCAAGATTCCCTTCAACCTTACCTGCTATAAGTGGAGCAAACCTAACAGGAGTCCAACCGTTCCCCAGTGGAACCAAGATGATCTTTCAACAGACATCTGCTCCTTCAGGATGGACAAAGATAACATCTAGTGTAGACAACAAAGCACTTAGACTTGTATCGGGATCAGTAGGAAGTGGTGGAAACCAAAACTTTACTGGAGCATTTGCTACCCGTACACCTGCTGGTAACGTAGCAGCTACTGCCAACGCTACTGCCTCATTTTCAGGAAGTGTAAGTGGAAACACAGGTAATGCTGGAGCGACTACAAGTAGCGTCTCAACAAGTGGTTCAGTAAGTAGCCATACACTGAGCAATAACCAAGTTCCTAGTCATAGTCACACTGTGGCTGGGGCTCAATATGATAGTTACGGTAACAACAGTAACATGAACTTACGGGCTCAGCAGGGATATAACTGGTGGACAAATCAATGGTCTAAAAACACCGGTAACTCTGGTGGAGGTGGTGGTCATAACCATGGCTTCTCAGGATCTAGCCATAGTCATAACGTAAATAACCATACCCATAGTTTCAGTGGTAGCATTAGTGGTAACACTGGTAATCATACACATAGTAGTGGTTCCTTTAGTGGTACCTCAATGGACTTCGCTGTTAAATATATAGATGTAATCATCGCCTCAAAAGATTAATGCAAGTTAAACCCGGAAAACTATGCCCTCTCATTGGTGAGGACTGTCGTGAACTGGGGTGTTCTTGGTTCACCCAAATCCGTGGAACTAATCCACAAACAGGAGAAGATGTAGACGAGTGGGGATGTGCAGTCACATGGCTACCATTCCTATTACTCGAAAATTCAAGCCAACAAAGACAAACTGGTGCTGCTGTTGAGTCCTTCAGAAATGAGACGATTAATCAACAGGAATTAAATAGACATGTAATGTCTCAGTTACCAGTTTTCTCACAAGGTAAAACATTACAAATTGAACATGACAACTAAAAATGTACGTGTTGTCGTACCTGACAAAGTGATTGGATACGATAATGAGTTTTATACAATAGATCCTTGGCCGTTCAGTGATTCAGCTACATGGGCTATCCAATGGGATGGTACAACTGAAACAGGTGAGATCGAGCCTAATCCAGTTGCTGGAGCTAACACAGCTATATCAAAAGATGATTACACCGATAAAGTTGGTCCTTATGTTACTGAGTGGAATAAGGCTAAAGCTGCTGCTGATAAAGCAATAGCTGATGAAAATAAAGGTAATGCTGAGTTAAAAGAACAACAACACAAAGTTAGAAAAGATGCTGAAGCTGCTGGAAAACTTCCCAGATTCTCTCTAGATCAGTATTTCACAAAGACAAGTGAAGATGGATGACGAACTACACTCTGGAAAATTTATTTCCAGTTCCACTCTATTGTGGTGACGTTAACAACTTCGAAAGCATTCAATCTGAAATACGAGTAGGAGTTGAAAATACTAACTTTAAATTCAAAGAAGAGTGGGGTAAGACACATGAATTTTCAGATCCTACCTTTAAAGAAAACTTTCTAGAAAAGAATAATTGTCATAGCTTCCTTAATGAGCTACCAATACATCTTGAAAGGTATATACAAAGCCAGCTACCTATGAAAGGTTCTTGGGCAGCAAGATTTGGGAAAAATATGTATGGTCATATTCATGATCACTTTCCTCATTCTGTATCAGGTGTTTATTACTTTCAAACTTCAGGTAGTGATGGAAAGCTGTTCTTCGTATCAGATCTAAAATACTACGGTAGACAGTACATAACGCCTAAAGAGGGAATGTTATTACTGTTCCCCGGATCGTTAAAACACGGTATTACAACTAATACAACAGATACTGACAGGATCAGTATTTCATTTGATCTTGGGCATGAATGATTAATGCACCAAAACTTACTCTACCAAAAGTTGTAGATATACCTCAACTATTATTTAAACCGCCTACGGCTAAGATACCTTTCTATAAACCAATAGTTGTACCGCCGAGTGATTTGAGACCTCCAGCAGATGTAGAGCCACAGAAAACAGAACAACCCACGCCACCTAAATTAAACATACCTGTACTGGACTTCGATGTTCCAATACCTGAGACAGCAGTAGTTATTACAGCAGTTACTACAGCAGTAGTTGCAGTTGCTACGACTACTGTTACTCAGTCTTTATTTGAACCAATTAAAAAGAAGGTTCAAAAATTCTTACAAGGCAAAATTAATAAATGGAAGGAAAAGAGGAAAGCCCGAAACCTAGCCTCCTCACCAGAATAAAAGATGCAGCAGAAGATACCGAGCACCATATACAAGTGCTTGGAACTTTTGTACGTCTTGGTGTAGTGGTCTGGTCGGGCTTTATCTGATCATAACTCTTAATTACGTTGAGATACCAATGATCAAAAAGACCCAAAACACAGATATCACGTTCGTAGCCAGTATCTTTGGGTCTGCACTTTATTCGTTTGGTTTACAGACCAATAACGGAAAAGGCAACGGTAAAACTGTTGAATGCCCTATGGCAAAGAAAAAAGAAACATGAAAACATGGTTAATACTCTTAGCTCTGTTGTCACCCACAGCAGCAAGAGCAGAATTAGTGACTCCCAATTTTACACAGGGGTCCATGAATTCCACAACGACTACAACGCAGGCTATCGAGGAGACCGTAACGACAACTACTTACGGGTCAGCCCTAAACAAGTGGAGTGGCGACAACATAACCCATTCCTCCGCCTCATCAGGAGGTATAGCCGATTCAGATTCGGTATTCAATATGACAACTGCTGGAAGCGATTTCACTTTAGAAGTGGTAGAAAGAGCAGCAAGTCAAGTGCTTTCATTACAAGTAATAGAAAGAGAAATCGACACCTCGTCTACTACGGTCTCCTTATCAGTCTTCTCTCAGTAGCACCTGTACGTGCAGAGGATGAGACAACTAACGTCTCCAATCCTGTGGCTGCTGCGACAGGAAATGTAACAAACCAAGCGGTGCAATTCCAGAACAACGGAGCACCGTCGAGACAGCACTACGGACCTAACATTTCGTGCAATGGAAGTACGATGACTTTCTCTCCATTCTACATGGGAAATCATACGACTCCATTTGACGAGGAGATGGTTCAACAAACATATACCGTCGCTGAGAACTGGGGAGCACAAATAAACTTTATGGTTCCTTTGGACCGTAGAGGATTAAAGCGTTGTCTCTCCATTGCTGCAAGACAAGAAGAAAAGATGCGTCTTGACTACGAATTAGTCAGAGCATTGAAATGTGCAGAGCTACAAACGAAAGGCTTCATGCTGAGACCTAAATCACGTGTAGCCAGTATGTGTAGCGATGTCATACCTATAGCTGCATATCTCAAATCAACAAATCCACCTAAACAAACTAAAAAGAAATTCGGACTATTTTGAAAATGATCGTACTTATCAAGCCCATCCTCATGGCATTCCTCAGTTCTTCTGCTGTTAAGGAATTAGTTATACAACTACTCGAAGCATACGCAGAGTCAACTGATAACACCATCGATGATAAGGCAGTCGAATTAATCAAGAAGAACTTATTCCCCGGAAGCTAAATGTCAGCAGAATCTCGTTTAATAAAAGCTCTAGAAGAAATGTCTAGAGAATATAGTAAAAACCCTAGTCCAGCTCTTCAAAAAAGGATCGACTATAATCGTGAGAGATTAGGTCGAATGAGAGCTAAAAAGGACAACAAAGGAAAACTTAAAATTAAAACAGCATGAAGAAAGCCACTGAAGACCAATTTAACGAGCTACATAACCTAGTCACAAAAGAGTTCCTTAACAGGGTCAAAAGTGGCGAAGCAACTACACAAGATTTGAAAGCAGCCTGTGACTGGTTGAAGACGAATGATATTAGTGGTGTTGCCTATAACGGTAATCCATTAGAGAAGTTGGCACAGGTTATGCCACAAGTAGACCCAGAGTTAGTAAAGGCAAAACTATATGCGAAAGCAAAGTACTAGCGACTATTACAAATCCAACCCACGCGCTAAAGCAGTAAGGCTTAGACAACAAGCCAGATACAACAAAACAAAAAAGGGATTAAAGATACGAGTCGCAGCTAACAAACTGAATCGAACTCTAGGTACTTATGGCAACGGAGATGGCAAAGATGCAGCCCATACAGGCGCAGGCAATCAAGGCAAACTCCAAGATCCAAGTGTCAATAGACGCCGAGGAAGAAAAGCTTTAAAAATTCGTAAATGACCCCATTACTACCTAGCCCACAACATTACTTATACAACCTAATAACCATGACGAGTTCTGAAGGGAAACGACTCTGGCGTCAAGCCATTAAGGAGCACTTCGACTGTACATGCGTTTATTGCGGAAAACCCTATGAATTACACGAACTTACACTCGACCATGTCAAACCTAAAACAGAAGGCGGAGAAGATCTTACAAGCAATCTTGTACCCGCGTGCAGAGCATGTAATCAAGGCAAAGGTAGTAGCAATTGGCTCAGATGGATGCGTCAAACATTTGGACATCGACCTCTGAGAGAAATGATCATTCTTCAACATATTAATTAATTATGGCAGACCCAATGTCGGGGTTAGATATGGTCCGTGAAATAATCGGACAGATTACTAACCTTAGAAAACTTGTAACCGTTAATGGTAAGCAATATAAATACGACCCAAAAAGCAAAAGTTATAAAGCAGATGGTAAAACATTTACGCCGTCACAGCTAAAAGCTAAATTAGAAGGTCAGTCTTTTAAAGCTCCAAAGATAGATAATAAATCAAAACTAAAGATTAATAAGACTACACCAAAGTCTACTCAAACGAAGACTACACCAAAGTCTACTCAAACGAAGACTACACCAAAGTCTACTCAAACGAAGACTAAAGGTCCAAAAATTGCAGACCCATGGAGAGGTACTTATAGCACTCCAAAGGAAAACCTTAAAATAAATAAAGATATAAAGGCTAGGAAAAAAGGGTTTTTTGAGAAGTATGGGGTAACTAATAAAGATATCAAGAACGTCGAAAGAACAGGGAAGAAGAAAGATGGCACATATAAAATGAGTAGGGGTACTAAAGCACAGGTAAACCAATCAAATTATGGTCGTAAAAATGCTGCATTAGCGATATTAGGTAAAGCTGCGGATTGGGGAGTTGATCAACTTGTGGACAGGGGAGCTAGACAGATAGCGGGTAAGAGTAAAATGACCTTAGAAGAGTTCAGAAAAGCTAGGGATAAAGGTGAATTAAAAGGGACTTTAAAAAATAAAATTTCAGGAACTCCACTAAAAGGTAGTGAAGAGTTATCTGCACATAGAAGAGGTAGGCAAAAGAAAAACCAACCTACAACAAGTAAAAAAGATATAAAAATTAAGTCTAAAAAAAAAGATGAGCAAGTTTCAGTAGGAAACATGGTTGGTGCAACTGCCACGGTTCCTAAGAAGAAGCTAACTCCAAGACAGGAATGGGAGAAGAAGACAAGAAATAGTCCAGCTCGTAAGTCAGGAGCGTTTACTGCTGATCAATTATGGGAAGCTCAGAAACGCCACCGCGAGTGGAAGAAAAAGAACAAGAGAAAGTAAACACCCAACCGTACAAATAACCGCCGTCCGCAAGGGCGGCTTTTTTAATGGCAAAGGAAACCATAGAAAGGATTGTCGTACCTGCCGTTAAGACCGTAGCAGGAGTAGTAGACAAGCTTAAAAATGGAACGAATGGCAGAAATGGAGGTAATGGAGGTAATGGTTACAAAAAGAAAAACTTTCAAGGCGTTTATAGCTTATTAGATAGCGACCTAAAACCTAAAGAGATAGTACCTGACAAAGATGGCGTATTAAGACCACAGAATATCCACGAAGAACGATACATTATCCAACAAGTACAAAAAGCTAAAAGCACTGCTGGTTTTAATAAAATTGAACTTAAGGGTAAGGTTGATGAAACTGGTAATCCTAAAAGTTTTAGAGTTAAAGACGGTGGAGAGAAAGGTGGTGGTCTTAGATTCTATTCAAATAAAAACATATCTAAACAAGGTAAAACCAGAACTAAAGCTATAAAAGACGGGTCCATTACAGAGGAAAACTCAAAAGATACCTTTAAAAAATTAATGGGTATAGGTAAGAGAAATTTAGATGAACTTGAATCAATGGCACTTGTTGATTATGTCCAAACAACTCAAGCGAACCTAAAAGCTTACCTTGGTCGAGTCGAGCAAAATAGATACCCTGACTTTCCACATCCTTACGGTGATCAAAACATGTTTACAGATGGACATGTTTACCCACCTAAACATCCTTTACACTTAGACGTTGCTGAACAAAGACACCTAGAACCAGCTCAGTCCTATGTTGACGCCTCTGGTAGAACCATGAAAGGTAATTTTGAGTCAGTTAATAAGGTTGGCTTCACCGACGAGGACTTAATACTTTTAGGAGTACCACGTAACCGATATGAACATATGGAAAACTACTTCTTCCCAAACCGTAGAGGAGTTAGATCTTTCCTTGGTGATTCTGACAACATTGATCGCGTTATGGTTCAACGTAAGAGTGGTGTTGACTGGAAAACCATATTCGCTGAACAGGGCATACAAGGCTCTACAGCAGATTATATTTAATCCTTCCACTTTCGTACATGAATGACGTTTTAACCGCCTTACAGGACGATTTCAAGCTGTTTCTGCAAGCATTATGGGAACAGCTTGACCTCCCCTCACCGACAAGAGCGCAATATGCAATAGCGGACTACTTACAACACGGACCTAAACGTCTACAGATCCAAGCTTTCCGAGGAGTTGGTAAATCTTGGATCACAGGTGCGTTCGTGTTATGGACTCTATTTAATGATGCTGAAAAGAAGATCATGATTATCTCCGCTTCTAAAGAACGCGCAGACAACATGTCTATCTTCCTCCAAAAACTAATAATTGAAACACCTTGGTTAAGTCACTTACAACCCAAATCAGACGACTCAAGATGGTCGCGCATAAGCTTCGACGTTGCGTGCTCTCCGCACCAAGCACCTTCAGTGAAGAGCGTGGGTATTACTGGTCAGCTAACTGGATCACGCGCGGACTTAATGGTCCTAGACGATATAGAAGTTCCAGGCAACAGTATGACGGAGATGATGCGTGAAAAACTTCTTCAACTTTGCACGGAAGCGGAATCGATTCTCACACCAAAAGATGATTCACGTATTTGTTATCTTGGGACTCCTCAGAGTTGTTTTACTGTTTATAATAAGCTGGCAGAGCGTTCGTATCGTCCCTTTGTTTGGCCGAGCCGATACCCCAGAAAGCTTGCCAGCTATGAAGGACAAATAGCTCCTCAACTACAAGAAGACATAGATAACGGTGCCCAACCTTGGGAAACAACAGATCCTGATCGCTTCGACGACGAAGACCTAATACAACGTGAAGCGTCTATGGGTCGCTCTAACTTTATGCTTCAGTTCATGCTTGATACAAGCTTGTCTGACGCTGAGAAGTTCCCCTTAAAGATGGCTGATCTAATAGTTACTTCAGTTAATCCAAAACAAGCTCCAGAGTCTATTGTATGGTGCTCAGATCCACGAAACGTTATCAAAGATGCACCTACCGTAGGCTTACCAGGAGACTACTTCTACAGCCCTATGGACATCGTAGGAAAGTGGGACGACTACACAGAAACAATCTGCTCCGTGGACCCCTCCGGAAGAGGTAGCGATGAGACAGCAGTTAGCTATGTATCACAACGCAATGGCTTCCTCTACCTACACGAAATGAGAGCTTATAAAGACGGCTACAGTGACAACACACTTCTTGACATCCTTAAAGGTTGTAAGAAATATAACGCTTCAACTCTCTTAATTGAATCTAACTTTGGAGACGGTATAGTCGCTGAACTCTTTAAAAAACATATCCAAAATACTAAACAAGCAATCTACATCGAAGAAACTAGAGCTAATGTCAGAAAAGAAGATCGTATCATTGACAGTCTGGAGCCTGTTCTTAACCAGCATCGTTTGGTTGTTAACAGAAGCGTTCTCGAATGGGATTATTCATCCAATAAAGATGAAGCACCTGAAAAACGACTGCTCTATATGCTCTTCTACCAAATGTCTAGAATGTGCCGAGAAAAGTTTGCCGTTAAACATGACGATAGACTCGATTGTCTAGCTCAAGCCGTTCAATACTATACAGACGCTCTATCTATCTCAGCTCAACGTCAAATACAACTACGTAAAGACGAAGAATTCTCTGACATGCTTGAATCATTCATGGATGACCCCCAAGCAGCTACTAATCACCTCGTGATGGGGATGTCCTTAAATCAAAGAAAACAAGCTAGAGGTAAGTCAGGCGGTAAAGCTGTCCCCACCTGGGTTTAAGGGTGCGGGGTACTAATAGGGGGAGAAGGGTGGACTCCCCCGCCCACTTTAAAGAAACAACACATCATCCCGCTCTACATCATCACTTAATGATGATAATGAGTATCTCCACTCGACGCATCACTCTACCGACCTCAATACTATTAATACTATTAATACTATGAACATATTCTTAGACACTGCCTCGGAAGAGGAGGTCGTCCAAAGAATAGGTACTGGATTAATCTCAGGTATTACTACCAATCCATCACTCATTCTTAAATCTAGCCTTAACTCTAATCCTTATGATGTCTACCACAATTTAGTTAATATCCCTAACCTTCCTGACGTTAGCATCGAAGTCGTCGCTGACACGGAAGATGACTTCATTGATCGTGGTTTGAATATTCATAAAGAATATGGTCCTACAGCAACTGTAAAGCTGCCTTGTACTATGCCTGGAATTAAAGCTTGTAAATACTTGTCCAATATCGGTATTAAAACTAATGTTACTCTCGTTTTTAGCGTTAGCCAAGCAGTATTGGCTGCCATTGCTGGTGCTACTTATGTTTCTCCCTTTGTGGGTCGATTAGATGATAATTCCTTTAACGGACTTGAACTCATAGGGCAAATAGCTTCCCTCTACAAATTAAAATGCATAAAAACTAAGGTTTTAGCTGCTTCGATTAGAGATGTTCAATCCGTTGGAAAAGCTTTCCTGAAAGGAGCTGATATATGCACAATCCCTGTGACTGTCTTCGATAAGATGGTTTCTCACGTGTTAACAGATCAGGGGTTGGATAAATTTAACCGTGATTTCGCTCAGGCTTTTTATGGGGAAACGGAATGAACTGTTGGCACTGTAAAACTGAACTAATTTGGGGTAGTGATTCCGATTGCAAACATCTGGAAGACTACTCAATGGTTACTTTCTTAAGTTGCCCGAATTGCAAGTCAGACGTTGAAGTTTATCTTCCTAAGAATTTGGCATAAATTTCTCAAGCCTCTTCTATATCGAGGGGGGACGGACGCATCCCCCATGGGGGTATCAAAAACGCAGGCACGCGGGCGATCAAACTACCGCGCCTGCGCGAGGTGTTGCATTCATAGTGCGGCATCATCCCTGTCATACCAGTGGATCACAGCGATCAACATGCACGCGCGATCAATTAACGCAGGCACGTAGGCGTGCGCGGTAGTAAGAACACGCGCATCACGCACTTGCGCGGTAGTTGGTTAGCGCGAGATGCAAGACAAGCGATCTGTAAGCATTTGCTGACAATCGATAGACACCTTGGCATCACTATGATAATCAATCCAATTCCGATAGATAAGAGATGCTTATGACTACTGCTACCACTGGCTTCTTGCACCTTTCCACGTTTGCAATGATTCCACTAGTGCAAACGATCTGATATGATGGATTCATAGGATTCTTGAAGATTGAGATCTTTCGAACTCTCGACTAGAGAGTGAGAGAGTTCTCAAGATTCAATC
>Ga0208157_1000615_pt1 | contig 18477 bp, 42 predicted proteins | sample 5_EtaG_FD_184077 | JGI IMG/M metagenome (GOLD analysis project Ga0208157, IMG submission 184077) | Marine viral communities from the Subarctic Pacific Ocean - 5_ETSP_OMZ_AT15132 metaG (SPAdes) (version 2) | ecosystem: Environmental > Aquatic > Marine > Oceanic | place: Pacific Ocean | collected...
CTCTAAAGACTTTTTCCTTTGCCTCTTCAGGTGCTTTGCCCTCAAGTAGTTGCTCTTCTTCTTGGATTCTGTTAAGTATTTCGAATGCGTCAAATATAGCTAGTTTTTTAGTAGCTGCTGCATTTTTTAGTCTATCTGCTGATATATCATCGTCTGAATCTACGATTGCTTCCCTTGCTACTTTAATCAGCTCTTCAACTGCTTTGTGCCCAGCTTGGATTATATTCTTCTTCGTCTCCTTGATATTCATATTTGATTGTAATAAAATTAGATAAAACTCGATACAGTCTCTCGCCATCAACGATAAACTCGTATTGACTACTTGGTCTAAAACCAACTAAGTCATTAACCTCAACCGTACCGTCTGAATATTTAACGACACCTTGTAAAGGTTTTTCAGATTCAATATTAAATTGATCTATTGCTTTTAAAGGTTTTACGAAACAATAACCTTTTGGAGCTGTCCACTCTTTATTTCTTTTATATAAAAATATTTGATCGTGGTTTATGAAGTAAGTATTTTCATTAAAATAAGCTCTACTATTTTTTTCTATACCCTTTACATTGTGCCATCTACGAAACACATTATGGTGCACTATAACTGTGTCTCCGGGTTTTATATCTGTATCACCAACAATTGGAGTTGATATAACTTCAGCTTCTCTATTTACGTATTGATGATTAAAAATCTCAGTATTTAAGATTAACTCTCCACCGTCAACTTTTTTCTTGTTGTTATATCTTTCTCCTTTTGGTTTTACAACAAAGTTGTAAACGCTTTTCATTAGTATTGTAGATTATATTCTACAGATACAGCCATATTTTTGTTAAAGTCTTTCCAAGGCAAAACGTCTTTATCTTTCTTAATATAAACAGAAAACTTATCATCTTCCTCTATTATATCGCAGATAGTATGACCACCATACACTTCTTGCCCCACGGCATAGTGCATAGCGTCATTCTTATAATCTTTACCTACAGAAATCTTACGAATTAACTTCGCCATTTTCCTTTGGGTAGTTTATAGTTCCGTCTTGAATGTTAATATCAAAAGTTCCGTATTCTTTTTCAAATTCACCTTGTAATACTGTAAGCGCATCCCTTAATCCAGCTATTTGATGCATCAATTCGTGTTTTTTAACCTCCATAGATCCTATTTCCAACTGTGATCTATTTAAATTATTTACTGATTCTTGAACTTTTGCTAACTGCTCGTCAGTTATTTTTTCAGGTTTAATACCTTTAAGTTCTTTAATTTTTGCACTCGTGCCTTTTACTTTTGTTGTTGCCATTTTTTATTTAATTTAAGTTAATTTAATTTGTTTTTAATATTCTAATCCAAACCTTAGTTGAATAGGATGTTGGAGCATTAATACTTCCGCGTGATCTATTTGAGCGCTTACGTTTTTCACTGTCATCGCTGTCGCACTATCTACAGAAACAACTTCAGCTGTTACTGTACCGGTTGATCCTTGAATCAAATCTCCAGGTTGAAAACATATTCTAGGATCCGTACCAGATGTTGTTAGCGCTACACTAGCGCCAGTCATATCTGCAGCTACGTTTGCGCTACTACCCATATTAAGAGCCACAGCCGTACCAAAGTTCCACGCAGCTCCAGCCGCAAGTCCAGCGTAATATATAGTTTGATAGCCTCTTGTAGTTGTTCCTCCAGGATCTCCTTGTAATATTAGGTTTTGGTTAAGACCATCTGGGATGTGATTAGCGCTAGCTGATTTTTTTGCTCCTAACACAGAGTAACCTACTAATTTATCACCATCATCTAAATCGCTCATATCAAAATACATCATACCTATCAGGTTTCTTCTAAAAGCTGCAGATATTGTTGCTGAAGTTACGTCGTGTACTGTTCCAAAACTAGCTGGCGCTGCGCCATTTATGGCTCTAGCAAAATACATAGTCATATCAGCAGCATTATTAGCAGCACCATCATGACCAGCGATAGTACCGGTTATACTTCTTAACGCGCAAGTACCTGCAGGTATTTCTAATGTTTGCCAATCAAACAATATGTCAGTTCCTCCACTAGCGGCGTTAAATAAGTGACTAATAGTTGGTTTTGATGTTATTAAGCTATACTTTGAGTTCATAATTTATTTTTTTACTTTTTCTAGTGATCGTCCGCCAAAATAAGCGCCAATCACAGTTATTAATACTAATTGAAGTAAATCAACCCATGATGATTTTACTTCGAAATTTAATGCACCTGCGTCTATAAATATTAATAGCATGGTGCATACTATTAAGAATATCATTACTAATGGTCTAACATTTTTGCTAAGCCATGAATCTGATTTTAAGTCTGCCTCCCACCTGCTCGTGATGTTTTTTTCCATCGCAGCCTCGTGGTTAGCTATAATTTCTTTTATTTTTCTTTCTGCCTCAAGCTTTTCTTCTTTAGACGTGTGTAAGTTATCTATTACTCCTCCTACACCTTTTACTAATTCAGCAGCTCCTCCAGAAAATAAGTTACCTAACATAATTTAATTTTTAATATCCACCACCTCCACCTCCACCAGAAGTAGTTCTTCTTGGAGTTGGTTGCACTGGTTGTTGCGTTGGTTGTGTGGTTGTCTGCACTACTCGCGTTGGTTGTACTGGTTGCGCTGGCCGCACTAGTCGCACTGGTTGCGCTGGTCGCACTGGTTGCGCTGGTGTTCTCTGAAAAAGATTACTTGTTTGGCGTTGCGCAGAAATTATTGGGTCAATTCTCATCGGTCTTCTTTTAGCTATTTCCGCGTGATTACTACCTCCCATATAACCTTTTCTTCCTTCCCAATAATGAACATGATAACCACTTTTTATTCTGTTAAACTTAGCCCACCTTAAAGCTCCTTTTATAGAGCTAAACAAAGGTACTCCGTTTATTCTTGTTATCACTGCCATATTGTTTTATTTTTTTGCGAATTTCTCTACACCACTAATTCCAAAGCACCCTAACACTACAAATACAAAAGAATCGTATACAAATTCATTTATCATTAGATCTCTTCCTAACCAACCGGTTACAAGGTCTACTATCATTATCACACACATTATTGCAAATGCAATGAATCCTATAATAGATTTTTCATTCCACTCGTTGTTATCTTTAAATATTTCCATCTGTACCGTTATTAGCGTCATTTTCCCAAGGAAAGCCAGTGTCTCCAGCTTCTTTCCACTTTCCTTCTACTTTAATCATATCTTTTCCGTTTCTAGTTTCTCTAGGAAAAACCTCACCATTGTAAGTTATACTATTATCATCATAAGCAAGCTTACCAAGCTTCATGTCTGTAGCATGTCTCATTTCATGGTTTATTACCTGTTTGTCTTCTTCGCTACCAGGTATTATGTTTTTGTTTACATATATAGTACCATCCATATTAGCCTCACCCATCACACCTTCTTCTAATGGTACTCTAATAATAGGTGTACCAGGTATAGAGCTTTCACCACCAGACTTCTTACCAAAACGTAATTTAGTTTTGATTTCGCCTCTAGTAGCATAGTTACCTCTATTTGTTCCTAGTTTAAATCCCATTATCTATCTTTGTCTTTAATCATATCATCTATAGCTTTATTATAAACTTTATCTGTGTATGATTTGTTATTGTAAAATACACTTCTTTCTGATGTAGGAAGATCTTCCTCACCTAGAAGTATTCTGTAAATTCTACTAATCATTTGAGAGCATTTAAAAGAAGTCTTAAATACAGAGTACATAATAGTAGTTCTATTCCTATGTCTCCAGGTTTCTATCCAACCTTCTCTTTTTAATCTCTCCCATCTTGCCTTATCCCACGAGTATGTATAAACTCCGTTGATAAAATCGTTTCGTGTAAATCTTTTTTTACAATCTAAATAAATTAATAATTCTAAATCTGCATCTTTTAACCCGTAAGTCTTACAGACCCACTTTCTAGTGAGCCTGTAATACTTAAGGATATTCATTTCACGCAGATCCTGCGCGGTTAATCGCATTTATTATGATGCGTCAATTACATCAATACTAGCACATGCTGTAAGGTTCGGATGAACGTATACTCCGTTTTCACTATCAGCTATAGTAACCATAGGATTGTTAATAGCAGCTGCTGCGGCTATTGCACCAGATACAGCTTCTAAAACTTCTTTATGTTTACCAGAAGTAACAGTAAGAACAACAACAGTTCTATTCACAGCGTCTGCTTCAATTTCTTGAGCAGCATCAAAATAACATCTAAGTTGTGTAGATGTTGCCATTTCAAAGTGCACTAATCTTTCAGCAGGAAATAATACTACTTCTTCACCACTTGCTGTATCATCAGCAGCAGCAGTTGCAAAATACAAAAATTTTTTCATTGTTTTTTTGTTTTTAATTAATAATTTGTTTTATGTTTTGAGTTTTGGGGTTTTGGTTTATGGTTTAGGTTAATCTACTAGAACTACGTCACCATCACGAATAACTCTATAAAGAGTATCTTTCCATGATATGTCGTGTCCAGCGTGTTTATCGTAATATATCGTGTCACCATCCTTTAATCCTTCTACAAGATTTCCACACGATATTATTTTTGCTTTTATATAACGGTTGTCTACATCTGTATCATCCGTCATTATAAGACCAGCAACCTTTTTAGGCTCTGTCTTTATTTTATCTACTATTATATATCTATTAATTGCTTTCATTCATTCTCATATTTGAAATTACACAATCTGCAGATATAATCGTTGACACTACGCTTAATGCATTTTTAAGTGCTGATTTAGTTACAAGTACTGGATCTATAATACCAGACTTAATCATATCAACTCTTTCACCAGTTACTACGTCTACACCGTAACCTTCGTGATCTTCTGTTCCTTTCATGATATGTATACCGGCATTATCAAGAACTGTATGGAAAGGAGCTGTTATAGCTTTTAGTAGTATCTCTTCACCGACGCAGTCGGTCGAAATTTTTTGAGAGGCATTTAATAGTGCTACACCACCACCAGGCACTATTCCTTCTTTAAGCGCTGCTTTTGTAGCGTATATCGCATCTTCTATTCTATCTTTCTTTTCTTTGAGCTCAACTTTAGAATCAGCACCTACTTTCACCATACCAACACTTCCTGATAGCATAGCTAGTCTTTGTCTGTGTTTCTTTTGTATAAACGGGTTTTTCTCCCACTTATCTATAGTTTTCTTAATACTATCAATTCTCTCCTCCATTTGATCTTCTGGAGTTTCTATAGTAAGAACTGTATTCTTATCGTCTGTAATTGCAGTATAAGCTTCACCCAAACAATCTACATCGATTAAATCAAGATCATCACCTAACTGCTCGTTAATTACTTTAGCACCTACAAGGAACGCTAAGTCAGCTACGGTGTCATCTTTTGTGGGACCAAAGCCTGGTAAGTCGATTATGTTTACTTTTATATTACCTTTTACCTTATTCATACAAAGAGCAGCTTTAACTTGTTGATCAACTGGGGCGACGATTAATAATGGTCGCTTAGTCTTTATAACATGCTCTAATACTGTTTGTATTTTTCTTATATTAGGTATTTCTGAAGATACTATTAATACTAATGGGTTATCAAGCTCAGCTATTTGCTTGTCCTTATCAGTAACGAAATGTGGAGATGTGAGTCCTGAATCTATCTGTACACCATCTACAACCTCAACATACGTCTCTTCAGTTGGAGACTCTTCCATTAATACCACACCATCTTTACCTACTTTAGTATAAGCTTCTGCTATAATCTTTCCAAGTTCAGCATCATTATTGCAACTTATTGAACTTACAGATTCGAGCATATCGCCTTCGATCTTGACAGAAATCTTATTTAGGTAATCATTAACCTTCTTAAGACCGGATTTAATCCCGTCTTTAATTTCTCTCGTGTTAACGTCACTTGCGTTAACTTCTTTTAACAGAGACTCAGCAAGTACGGTAGCTGTAGTAGTACCGTCACCTGCTTCTCTCACTGTATTTCTTGCAGCTTCTTTAATAAGGGTAGCCCCCATATTTTCAACCGGATCAAATAAGACAACGGATTCTGCTACCGTTACACCGTCTTTTGTTATTACCGGTAAACCTCTAGCATCTTCGTATATTACACACTTTCCAGATGCTCCTAAGGTTGATTTCACTGCTTTTGCTAGCTTTTCTACACCAGCAACTATTTTACTGTTTGCGTTATTGCCAAAATTTACGTCTTTGACAATCTCGCTTGGTTGATTGTATTCCATGTATTTAATTAAATTTGATTAAAGTGTACTTATTCGAAAGTTTTTACAACCTTTGGCCCTTTCGTAGCCTCTAATTTGTCTGCAAAGTGCTTAACACTGCCATTTATTGCAGTTTCTGCTCCTTCTATTGTTTCTCTACGCGTAACATCTTGCCAAGAATCTATTTTATCAGGATTTAAGCATTCTGTTTGGTAAAATCCATTAGGTAATTGGGTGATTCGCCAGTTTTTCTTTTCAGCAAGGTGTTTCCAGTGTTTAATGGTTGTTTCATTCGGTTTAATTGTGCCAGTTGAACTGGTCTTGTAGTATAAATAAGTCATTTTATTTGGTTTTAGGTTATTGACTTGGTTTAGGGTATCTCCCTATTCTGTTTTTGTTCCTTTTCCGTAGAACCCACGGTTATTTTTTACTGATACTCTTTTTACGGCACCAGATTTAGTATGATGTCTGTCTAAACCATCACCCACAGTACCATATTTTCTATCTTCTCTTTGGTTTTGAGCTTTCTTGCGTCTTCTAGCTGGAGTTTTAGCCATAGCAAGATCTCTAGCAGCCTTCTTTTTAGCTGCTGATGGTGATAACTTCTGCTTAAGCTTAAATGGTGTTCCTTTCATACATAGTATGATTACAGAGTAAACAAGTATTTTACACCATTTTTAATATACACTCTATTTATAGGAGCATGTTTTAATTCTACACCTAACAAATTATATATTTTACTATTATTACGATCACCAATTATCTCATGTATTGATACTGTACTATGTAGTACCCACTCTCCGTTTACGTATACAACATATATACATGTATTACATATCCACTGTGGACTTAAGTCATAACACACTTTGACTACGTCAAATGGACTTACTTGCGAGAAGTAAGCTGTATCATCATTACTAGAGTAGCAGGCTATAGAATCACAAACTCCCCATATAAACGTAAAAGAAGATGTAGAACTATTATTACCTGTTACAGTTAATGTAGAACTAGGAACTATACTCAAAGATACAGAGTCACATATAGTCTGTGCATTCAAGCAGGTAGTGCATATTAAAAGTATAGCTATTAGTTTCTTCATATATTTATAGTTACCCGTATGTGTATTTATTTAAAAGTGTGACACTTGCCTGTTACTATATTCTTGTTAATAGGCTAATGTCACATAAAAAGTATTGTAAATATTGGAGTAAAGTGTTGCCCCCTATACCCCTGGTACCCAACACGTTACAAAAACGGTTTTCATTTGGCCCACGGGCCCCCTACGGCCGCCATTTCGCCAGAATTTTTTGCGTTTTACATCATTATGTCAATACGTCATGTCATCGTGTCATGTCAATACGTCATGTCATTGTGTCAATATTTTTCCACAATATACTAAATTATTTTCACAAACTAAATACGATATCATTTGGATAATATATATGTAACAACTAAACAATGAAACAACTAACAACAACAATAGTAAATAACAAATGTGAATTAGTTTACAATTGTGAACACACAAGTGTTGAGTAGTATATGTAATGTAAAAATAACAACAAAACAAATTACATACTTTTACAATGTAAATACGATACTAAATGGATAATATAAATAACTAAAATAAATAAATAATAATTAAATAATTAAACTATGTCAAATGTAAACAAAGTTGAAGAACTTAAAACTAAAAGATTTGTAATCAGAAAGTCATTAATTGGTAAAAATGTAGTAATAACATTTACTAACAAAAAACAAGAAAATGTTTCTTATAATCATGATGAAGTATATAATACTCATAAAGTAAAATTTGATTCAATGAATTGTTTTGAAAAGTACAAAAGTTATACAAATTCAAATTGTGTACCAAAGTTCTGTAGAGATTTACAAACAATTACTGAGTAGTAATTACTAAAAGTCCAGTTAGTTCCACTTGTTTACTGGTAAATCAAAATGAATGAGTACACTGTAGTAATGGTTTTTGTAAGTTCGATTCTTACACTACAACAAATATACAAACTAAATACGATAAGTATTGGATAATATAACTGTTAATCAATTATAAATAAAAATATATAAACTATGTCAAAATTAAAAATTAAATTATTAAAACTATTATTAAATAATATATTTAAATATAATAAAACCGAGTGCAGAGAGAAGTTCCTAGAAACTACTATTGACGACTTGACTTATTTATTAAATAATTAATTAATATGAAGTTTATACTAACAACAATAACAGAAAAAGGTAGTACAAGTACTACATATATAATAACAAATAAAAATAAAGTAATATGTTTAAAGTAAAAGAAAAAGATTTATTCGAGAAGAATATGAGTAGTTATGAGTTACACCAAATGTGGGTAAAAATGAAAGAAAAAAGAGAAACAAACAAGTGGTTTAATGAGTTAGAAAAGAAATATAATGAAGAACAAGAAAACAAATACTACTAATATGAGAAATTATAGTATAACAAGAAAAGAAGGTGAGTGGTATAATACTCAAGTAACAGATAGTTACGGTAACAAGTATCAAAACTACTTTGAAAGTGCACACGAGTGTAGTGAATGGATATACTATATCTGGTCAAAAGAAGAGTGGTTTAACTCAGTAAACTCACAAGAACTATTGTATAGTGCGATAGAAGAATGTAAACAAATAGATGAAAGTAATAATTTAAATAAAATAATGTAAGTATGTCAGAAGAATGTAAAAAAGCGAGAAACACAGTGTTAATACCACTAATAGTATTACTAGGAATATTAATGTTTTGTTCAAGTTGTAGTACACAAAAGTGTTCTCTTAAAACAAATCACTGGGGAGATTATAGATAAAATATAAAATATAAAATATGAAGAAAATAACAATGAGTGTAACTGCACTAACAATAGTAATAAGTGGGTTTTGTAATCCACCAACAGACGGAGAAATAGTAAAAGAATTAACTATGACTACTGAAGATATTATTCAGTCAATGAGAGTAAATGATTATAGTGATACAACTAAAACTAAACAAATGTCAGAAATTTACATACATAACTTATTAGATATGTTAAGTAAATTAGAAGATCTACAAGTAATGAGTTGTGAAAACTGTGATGAGATAGACTAATGGGAGCGTGGATAATACTAATACTAATTACTATAATGTTATATAATACATTAGTAAATGATTATACAAACTGAATACGATTACTAATGGATAATATATATATGAAATGCAAATGTAATAAACAAATTCCAGAAGGTCGACTACGTCTCGGCTTCAAAGTATGTGTAACCTGCTCTTCAGTCGAAGCGTATGGTTGTGCACCAGTAATTAATCACAAAACAGGTAATTCCATACAAATAATGTCAGCGGGTGATGCTAAGCGCATAGCTAAACTAACTCGTCGCAAAGGTTATGGTACTATGCTTGGCTAGTTTACAAACTAAATACGAACACCAACGGATAATATAAACAAATAAAATATATAATATGCAAACAATGAAACACCTCAAAAATGATTACTTACAACTAGGTAACTTAATCTACAGACCATACACAGTATGCGAGCTGCCAGCTAACTTCGGCTGTATCAACTTTGGTGAGAAAGAAGGAATTAGCCAATGGTTTAACTACAAAGGATATACTTATCTTCTTGACAAAATAGCAAAATAATATGAATAGAGAACTATATCAAGGCGATCCAAGGTACTCTAAAGTACTAGAACAGATGGATTTACTACAAATAACAGACATCACTACAACTAGACAACACAAAAACGGTACAATAGTATGGCAATTACCAATCAAAAACGAGTGGGGTGGAAAACTTATTAAAGTAGCTAGTTTCAAAACAGGTTACGTGCGTAATCAAAATAGTGGTTACAGCAACTATCAACTAAATAAAAGATGTGAAGGTGAGCCAGAATATTTTGAACTACCTAATGGTGATTACAGAAAATTTACTACTCGTAGTTGTAAACTAATACCAATAGAAATAGATAGATTAGAATATTTAATAAGCTATTGTCTTAAAAACTATTTCATTAAACGTGCTAATCAAGTAGCAGATGGTGATTTTATACCTAAATGGAGACATGAATCTTACCAAAATGAGTATAAAAATAGATCAAGTGAGATTAATGACTTACAAAATAAATTAGCAACAATACAAAGAATAGCGGATCATGGGTAAACAAAACGAGAAATTAATTAAAAATATAGAAGAATATGCCAAAAAAGAGAAAACTAAACAGCAAGAATCCAAAGTATATGGACAAAACCCAGTTAAACGAAACGAAAGGAATAAGAAAATTAGAGTGTATAACTCATAATGGAGTAAAAGTATACTCGGTTTGGAATACAAAATAAATACGATTAACTACGGATAATATTAATACAAATAAAATTAAACAAAATGTCAGAAACAAAAGAAATGTTAGAAGCTACAGTAAAAGGCTTACAAGACAAAATAGGTCAGCTAAATATGGACTTAAAAGGTAAACAACAAGAGCTAGAAGATGCTGGTAAACCAGTTATATCTAGCGAAGTAATGGATACAATAAACGATGCTATAAACGAGGCGTTAGAAAACTATAACTTTGATAATACAGACCAATACGATTTAGATTTTAGTCTTGATTATGAAGGAAGAGTACAAGCAGAAACTATTAATCTTACAGATACATATGAATTAATGGAGGCTATAGTAACTAAAGTAGAAAAACAATTTAAAATAGAAGATGACAATAGCCAAGTAAATACACAAACTGTAGTAGAAAAAATAATATAATATGAATAGACTAACGAGTAAAAAAGTAAAAGAATATATGTCTTGGCGAACAGATGAAGAGTTAAGACATTGTCCTGAGTGTATCGCTTTAGCTTGTAATGAAGCTTGTTATGAGTTTAGTCATAATGATGCTAAAGACTTAATGAAGCTATTATTATTTAATGATCCAATAGTATCTCTACATACACATAACTATGGTTTTCATACAGCAACAGGTAGACATATTATAAATACAATTAAAGATTATTACTATGAGTTCAATAGTTAAACAACAATTACCAAAATGGTTTAATGGCGAAGTATATGAAGACGGAGCTACTGTACAGAACAGATTTTCTGGAGAAGAATATGAGTTAAACGCAGTGGAATTATCTATGTATGATTTTGTAATAGGTTCTACTATAGTATTAGAAATGCCTGGTGGATACAAGCATACTGACGTTAGCCTGTTAAGAAAAGGTCTTGACTGGTTTAGACAGCACAACGCTGAAGCTTATATGGTATTATTAGATTAAATAAATAAATAAAAAACATGGAAAAAATAACAATTTACACGCAAAGTACTTGCGGGTATTGCAACACAGTTAAAGAAGAGTTAACAAAAAACAATATGGAGTTTGAAATTAAATTAATTAATGAGTTTAAAGAAGAGTGGAATAAAGTTACAAATTTAACTAGTACTCCAGTTACACCTACTATATATTATAAGAATAATTATTTTACACCAGGTAGAGACTTTAAAAATCCACAGTCATTAGTTTCTTTGTTAGAAAGCTTTGAAGAATCTGAATTTTCTTTACCGCATAGAAACAACGAAGCAATAAAAACATTAAAATATAATATGGCTATGGCTTTTGCTAGGCTTGACCAATTATTAAGAAAAATAGAAACTAAATTAAATACAGAAGATGAGCACAAGAGCACAGATTAGATTTGCAACAAGAGAAGCTGGCATAACGTTTAGCGAGCACCCAAGCGCCATACACGCACAGTTCTACAACCACAGTGATGGTTACCCAGAAGGATTAGGTGTAGAGATAGCTGAATCATTAATAGATTCAACAAAATTATCAGGATGGGAAATAGAACACCTTGATACAAGACACAGTGACTTAGAATATATATATTATATATGGCAAGCACCACTAAAAACTACATGGATAAGTATATTTGAAGGTATGGGTAATGGCCTTGATTTTGAATGTATATTTGTAGGTGAACCACAAAAACTATTAGATAAATACAAACAAAATACGAACTATGACGGATAATAAACGTGTAACAAACAAACAAATATTAGATAAGATAGACGCGCTGAAAGTCGGTGAAGAAGGTCTTAACGCATTAGCTGTCAAGGTAGTAAGCCGAATGGTAAAACTTAAGTCTATGGAAGACTGGTTTCACCACGTATCCAAGTCTGACATAGCTTGGAGCGTGGCTTACAAAGACCTTGAGCTAACTGAAGAAGAAGAAGCGTTAGGTGAAGCTGCAAAGCTAATGACGCTTATGAATCTATTTCAAGAAGAAGAAGAGTATGAAAAGTGTGCTATTATCAAGGGGAGAATGGCACAAGTAAACAAAATATTAAAGAAAGGAAAATAAATGATGAGAAAAAAACCAATGTTAGCTTACCCAGTAAGCGATAAACTAATAGATTATGACAATAAAATATCTATGCAACCAAAGCTTGATGGTGTTCGTTGTGTAATACAATATGATGGCGAAGTAAAAGCATATTCACGTACAGGTAAAGAGTGGAAAAATATAGATCATATTTTATATAACCTTAAACCTTGGTTTATACTTAATCCTAATGTTATACTTGATGGCGAACTGTATAATCACAGTCTAAAGGACAATTTCGAAAAGATTATATCATTGGTCAGAAAAACAAAACCAACTGATGAGGATCGTTTAGAGGCTGCCCAGTATACTGAATTTCATTGTTATGATATCATAGATGAGACTAAAACGTTTGAAGAACGTAATAGATTTATTCAACAAGTTGTACCACGCAATCATACTATTAAACACGTTAAAACACAAGCTGTTGCTACCGAGTCTTTAGCTAAAGTTGTTCATCAACAAAACCTAGATGATGGTTATGAAGGCTCTATACTACGTACTAATGATACGTATGCGTGTAAACGTTCTCATAACCTTAGAAAGTTTAAAGATTTTCACGATGACGAAGCTATGATACTTGATTGGGTTGAAGGTAAAGGTAAACGTGTTGGTACTATTGGTAAATTTATGGCGCAAGATTCTGAAGGTAATATATTTGGTATGCCTGTTATGGATAAGTTTCAGTACCTACAAGATAACTTCGAAGAAATGAAAACATGGGTTGGTAAGTTAGCTACATTTACTTACTTCGAACGTACTAAAGCAAATAGTTATAGACACCCATTATTTAAAGCAATACGAGATTATGAATAAAAACGAACAACAATTATATAGAGACATTAGCAACTTAACTAAAGCGGTACAAAAGCTTGTTAAGCTAATAGAACAAATGGCAAAACAACAATTATGAATATATTTTATTTAGATAAAGATCCATTTAAAGCTGCTAAAGTACAGTACAACAAACATGTAGTTAAGATGATACTTGAATCAGCTCAAATGTTATGTGCAGCTCATCATATATTAGGTAATCCAGACGATGTACCATATAAGTTAGCCCACAAAAACCACCCATCAACTGTATGGGTAAGAGAAAACTCATTACATTATGACTGGTTATATGCACATATGATAGCTCTAGGCTTACAGTATACGTATAGATATGGTAAAGTACATTTAAGTATTACCAAATGTATTAAGCCTTTAGAAAAGCATCCTGAGAATATACCGCATGAACCATTTGAACAACCACCACAGTGTATGCCTGATGAGTATAAAGATGAATGTAGTGTACAAGCTTATTGGAATTATTACATAAGCGAAAAACACATAGTAGCAAACCCTAAAACCGAAAAATTATATGAGCGAAGACCTAAAACAACTTATTAAAGAATTTAATGAAATTAAATATCCTAATGATAATGAAACAAGAATTGTTTTTGCAACATTAAAACCTGAGGGGACTGTGACAACAGCCCCTAATAATAAAGAGTAAGAGGCTAATGTCACGTAACTTAAAATATTTTAATAACAATCGCATCGTTTATAAAAGAGATCCAATAGAAGACGAGCCTACTCATGAGACAGAGCAATATATGTTCTTCGAACAAGGTACTTACGAGTGCTATCATTTGTTTACTAGTAAAGCTAAAATTACTACGTTTAAATCTCTTAAATGGCATTTGTTAGTATTGTGGTATTTAAACCCTCAACTTGATCAAGATCAGTTTATGAAAGTAGCAGAAATACTAGCTCACAAACCTAATGGCTTCACGAGTTTTGCTATACACGCCGATCTCTTACGCAAGATAGTATACGAGGTATCGATGCTAGATTTAGATGAGCCACCAAAAAATAAGCTACGCAAAGTTATATTTAAGTATAATAGCAAATTAACAAAAGAAGAAAAGTTATCCATTGTGGGTGAGTTAATAGGTAGATCTAAACGTATACATGAAGATGATATTTATCAGTGCATGTTAGACTTACACGACCTAGGTAAAAAGATTACAATGACACAGCTAGCATTATGGCTAGAGTGCTCAACAAGAACTATACACAGAAATATAGGAGAAGAATTAAAACGAGAAAAAGAATTATTAAACAAACAACTATAAAATGGAGCAATTTATAATAGGATTTTTAGTGGCAATACCATTAATACCAATGAATGATATATTATTATTATGGGCAAGCAAAGACCCTAAAAAAGCATTTGGAATAGCCTCAGTAATGTTTGGTATGAATTTAGTAATAATACTAACATATGGGTTTTTATTAAAACCAGAAGAACCAACAAGCTTTATATTAGGTTTGTTAGCAGCAATATTAACAGTAATGATTAGAAAAATTAAAAAATTAATGAAATGAAGCACTACAATATACAAAACTATATAAGATATAAAAACGATCTTGAAGTTACAATTGCAAGAATACCTAAAAAAGAATTTCACGAATATACTAGAGACGAATTAGTCATAACGTTCTTACCTTTAGTAGAAAACTTAGCTAGAAAGTTTGCAACATCACAACAAGCGTCAGGTGTTATGGCTATAACAGATTTAATACAAGAAGGTAGCTTAAACTTAATTAAAGCTGTTGATCGTATAGACTGGGAAACTATAGCTGTATCTGAAGATAAAGAAAAAACTATAAAGTCTTTCTTGTCTAAAAGAATTAAAGGCGGTATACGAAGAGAGATAGATAAAAACAGAGGACAAATGAGATTACCTGAACACGTTACTAATAGTATACGCAAAAACTTTGGTAAAGATAAAAAAGCCGTAGCCATGTTCTTTAACTCTATATTCTTAAGTATAGATGCTGGAACTAGAGACGACGATGATTTGTTCTTACAAATAGAAGATAAGTCAGAACCATACAACCAACAGTTCTTAAATATGTACTTAATGAGCTTGCTAAAAAGTCACTTGACAATGAGAGAAGTAGATGTATTAAGATTAAGCTATGGACTTGATTGTGATAAGCATTCTGCTAAACAAATTGCAGAACATTTAGACATAGAAGGAAGCGGTGCTTATGTAAGGGTTTCACAGCTAAAAAAGCAAGCAGTAGATAAATTAATAGAAAATGTAGATCACTCACAAGTGCTTGATTACCTGTAAGTTACTTGTGTAAATTTAATAAAAAACGTGTAATTATAGATACACACCAAACATACCAAATTATGAAAGAATTAAATAAAAAATTAGCTGTTATACAGACTAAATTAAAAGCAAAAAAGTCTTCATACAATGCTTTTGGAAAATACCATTTCCGTAAATCAGAAGACATCTTAGAGGCTATAAAGCCTTTCTTAATCGAGCACGGCGTTACAGTTACAATCAACGAAGAGATGATTTCAACTGACCCTGTTCCAACAATGCAATCAACAGCAACAATATCAGATGGTACAAATGCTATACACGCCACAGCCCTAGTAGGTGTAGACCTTAATCAAAAAGGTATGCAAACCGCTCAGCAATTTGGCGCAGCATCAACTTACGGTAAGAAATATGCCTTAGGTAATCTATTGCTTATTGATGATACAGAAGACGCTGACTCAGGTCAAAAGCCTTCTGCTGCAATTGATAAGATTAAGATAGCAGCTAAGCCAGCTATAACAGCTGACCAATTAAAGAAAGCTAAAGAGTATGTAGCTGCAGGCGGTAGTATTACAGCGATTGAATCTAAATACAAAATAACAGATGAACAAAGAAAAAGTATTACAAAGGCTTAAAAATGACGAAGACTATTATGGAGAATTTGGTAATCAATTCTTATCCAACTCTCACGTTGGTAGATTATTAAAAGATCCATTAAATGTCTTTAAACCAAGCAAACCATCACCAGCATTTTTAATTGGTGGGTATTTCCATACTTGTATTCTCGAGCCAAATAAGTTAGAGAAATATAAGGTTGTTAAATCAACTACTAGAAATACTAAAGCCTACAAAGATGTTGCGGGTGGCGAGCTATGTCTACTAGAACACGAAGTAGATACTATTGAATTAATGAGAGAAAAAGTTATGGCTAATGATATCTGTGCCGATCTTATAATGGGTACAGATGGTAAGTTAAACGATTTTGAAGTACCTATGGTTACAGAGTTATTCGGTAACAAATGGAAAGGTAAAGCAGATATTGTTAATCATAATGAAAATCTAGTTATTGATTTAAAAACAACAGCAGATATTGAGAAGTTTCAATGGTCAGCGAATAAGTATAACTATGATTCACAAGCCTATATCTATAGTAAGTTATTTGGATATGAGTTTCTGTTCATAGTTATCGATAAGAACACCCATCAAATTGGTATGTTCGATTGTTCACCAAAGTTCTACGAACGAGGTGAAGAAAAGGTGCGTAAAGCAAGTGAAGCTTATGACTTGTTTTACAAGACCAAGGACTTTGATCCTAAACAGTATTTCATAAGTAAAACCCTTTAAACCAAATAAAATGGCAAGAACTAAATCAAGAATATGCTCGGTAACAGGAATTAAAACTAGTGAAAACAATTTTTACGCGAATCAAAACCATGTAAAAGCTGTAGATAATATGAGAAGAAATTCCGGCGCTACTAAAGAGCAGTTAACCAGAATGTTTAACCAAATAAATAATTATTAATGGCAAGTATTATTAAAGCAAGTATTGACTTGAACAAAATCCCAAAAGACAAAATCTTTGTGGGTAAGAAAGGTAAGTATTTACCAATCACAATCACGATCAACGATGAGTTAGATCAATTCGGTAATCAAGGTCCAGTGGTTGTAGAGCAGACTAAAGAAGAAAGAGACGCTAAAGCTTCTAAGACTTATTTAGGAAATGTAAAAGTAGTATGGTCTAATGGAACTAATGTTGAACCAGCTCCAAGAGATAACGCTCCAGCAGTTCCACAGTTAACTCCACAAGACGAAGACTTACCGTTTTAGATGAGTGTAGAAGAGATCAATGGATTTTTGGTTGACAAGTTCAATCAACATGGCCTAAAAGAAGGTGCAACGCAGGGGATTTGTCCCCTGTGTTCATCTGATAGGAAACCTAAGAACCAGAAAGCACAATGTGCTTCTTATGATTGGGAACGTGGTCTCGGTACTTGTCACAACTGTGACACTACATTTCAACTACATACTTATCAACGTAAAGGTGCTAGTGAAAAGGTTTATATTAGACCTGAAACACCAGAGCAATTTAATGAAGTAAGTACAAACGTTGAAACGTGGTTTGGTACAAGAGGTATTTCAAAGCAAACATTATCAGACCTTCAGGTAACTGAGGGCTCTGAATGGATGCCTCAAACGAGTAAGATGGAGAATACCATACAATTTAATTATTTTATGGGTGATCAATTGATCAACATTAAATATAGAGATGGTAGAAAGAATTTTAAATTATACAAAGGTGCAGAAAAAGTATTTTACAATATTAACAGTGTTGTAGGTTATGATTGGTGTGTTATTGTAGAGGGTGAAATGGATGTGCTAGCTTTACACGAAGCTGGTATCAAGAACTCAATATCAGTACCTAACGGTGCTACGTTGAATTCAAACAACTTAGATTATCTAGATAATTGTATTGATTACTTAGATGATAAAACTAAGATAGTATTAGCTGTTGATGCTGATGAAGCTGGTCAAGCTCTTAAACAAGAGTTTGTACGTAGGTTAGGTGCTGAAGTTTGTTTCTTAGTAGATTTTAACGGCCAGAAAGATGCTAATGAGTATTTGTTAGAAAACGGTAACGAAGCGTTGAGAAATGCTATACACGCCGCGACACAAGTACCACTAGAAGGTGTAACAACATTATATGATATACAAGATGAAGTTAAAGAATTTGTTAAAAACGGTTTTAAACCAGGTTTCCAGGTTGG
>Ga0208157_1000618_pt1 | contig 18401 bp, 14 predicted proteins | sample 5_EtaG_FD_184077 | JGI IMG/M metagenome (GOLD analysis project Ga0208157, IMG submission 184077) | Marine viral communities from the Subarctic Pacific Ocean - 5_ETSP_OMZ_AT15132 metaG (SPAdes) (version 2) | ecosystem: Environmental > Aquatic > Marine > Oceanic | place: Pacific Ocean | collected...
AGACCACAGGGTCAATTGATGCTTCTTACTTTGTAAAGAAGGAGGGAGCTTGGTATGCGTTTATGCGTAACACAGGAGCTACACCTGCAGATGCAGGAGAGTATCCACTACGCTCATTGAATGGTATAGGAGCTAGCTCAAACACTAACGTGGCAGCACCTGCTGCTGCAGAGATTATCTTTGCTATAGGCACAGACATAGGAAGTATTGTAAGTATAGGAGATACATTGTATTTTATTGCGGCTCCTGTTGCCGCTAACTCTACACCCACATTATGTGGTACAATAACAAATATTCAGGTAGACCTACCCGCAGGAATTAATAAGATTATTGTAGATACAACGGCAGGTAGTTTACCTGCAGGAACCACTGATTACTTTATGTTTGCAAAGAATCAGGTTGCTGAATCACATGGTATACTTGGGCACTACTGTAAGTTTGTATTAACAAATACAGACACCACTGCTACAGAGTTATTTGCAGTAGAGAGCGAGGTGATGAAATCTTTTCCTTAATTTTACTATCTTTGTAAGTAATCAAAGAATATTTACATGGCAGTATTAGCAGCAGTTGGATTAGGAGTACAGGCCCTATCAGGGGTTGGCTCTTTTCTCCAAGCAGGTCAACGACAAAAAGAAATAGATAAAGCCAATAAAGCAGCACAAGAAGCTGTGGCTGAAGCAAAGAAACAAATACAGCTCAAACCTTTTGAAGCATTAACAGTAAGCGATAGTCCATACGAGAGACAGCGTGAGATGTTTGCAGCACAGGCAGCACAAGCAACTCAGGCAGCAGCCGAGATGGGAGCTGCAGGTATGGGGCGTGTGGGTGCTGTAGCTATGGCGGGCAATGAAGCACAGGCAGGTATAAGAGATGCAAAGATACAACAGCTTGAGAGTATAGAGAAACTACAGGCTAGCGATGAGGCAAGAGCAGCAAAGCAGTTAGCTGAGTTGTCCTTACAAGAAGCTGAGGGAGCACAGCAGGCAGCGGCAGATGCACAGTCGGCTAAGACTGCAGCTATCACATCAGGGTTTGGCTCATTAGCTAGTATTGGTCAGCAGATGGCATCAGTAAATCCTGTAACCGGAGAGGCGATGTTTGGTTTGTATGGAAATACTAAAGGAGCGGATGCCGGAGCAGCAGCAGGGGGTCAAGATGTTGGAAGTGCTCTTGCAAGATTTGGTCAAGACACTCAGGGACAAAGAAATCTTAGTATGGATTTAGCAACAGGTAGACCTATTGCAACACCAATGTCTAACATTACAAGCTTAAACGCAGGTAACATATATAACAATCCATTTTTACAGCAGGGTGCTAACTTAGGATTAATACCAAATCCATAACACATGGCTACATACTATAAATACGCAGAACGAAGTGCAGAGGACTATGTCGATTGGGGAGCCATAGGCAAGACAATGTCAGATACCCTACTCAAGGAGCAGGAGAATCGTGACAAGATGAAGGCTGACATTGATAAGGCCTCAAGAGAATTTGGTGAGACACTTATGAACTCTCCGCAGGGAGAGCATAGGGGTATGAATAAGTGGGCGTTAGAGTATGCCAATAACGCACAGCAGTTTCAGCTGATGCAGCTTAGAAACCTTAAGGCAGGAAAGCTTTCATTAAAAGATTATTTAGTAGGTAGAGAGAATCTCAAGCAGGGTACATCAGATGCCTTTGATATAATGAAGAAGTACAACGATAAGTACGGGGAGTTTATGGAGCGACAGAAGAATGGTGAGAACGCAGGCTTAGAGACGTTCTTACTTGGAGAGGTTGAGGGATTCGGAAACCTAACCTCATCATCACTATACATCAATCCGGCAGACGGTCAGGTGAGTGCAGGTATGAGAGTACCTCGTGACCCTAACAAGCCTTACGACCCGCAGACCAATCCTTACACTGCTAAGATGAGTAACAACCCTAGTGATTATAGAACACTCAACTCATTAAACTTTGCTCTTAGTGCTCAGATAGACAAGTACGATGCGGCAGGTGCTGTTGAGGGTATCATTGATTCATTTGCTACAGACTATCAGATACTCACTAGAGGAAGCGGAGGAAAGCTTACAACAATAAGTGATGTAAGGCAGATGGGTGAGGATGGTAAGTTATTTACTGACGCACTAGAAAAAAAGATAGTTGCAAACTTCGAGAGTAATCCTTTCAACGCATTGAGTACAATACAAGACTTCTTGGTATACGGTCCGGACGGTGAGAAGATTGAGCTCACACGAGACCCTTCAAAGGTTAATGACCACACACTTCTTTTAACAGCTAACGCTGAGCAGCCCGAGGGTGGTATGCCACAGGCTGACTTCACATCAACATCAGGAAAGAAGATTCTTGACTATATGAAAGAGAAGATGGGAGAGCAGGTACTAGCGGGGCTAAACAGAAAGGTTACAGGTACAGCAGGATTTGCTCCTCAGAGAACGTCTGAGTCTACAAGGAACAAGAACAGGACTGATAAGAGCAACCTAAACTTATTAGGAGACCTTTATTATGGTGATAAGGCAGAGATACAGACGGCTCTTAAAAATTTAAGAGGAACAAAAACTGTTCACGGTCCTATTGATAAGATAACTAGAACCGATACAGGAGTATCAATCACGGCAGGAAATAAAACAATTCCGTTTGAATTTGGTGATTTGAATGGTACAGAGTTTGTCGAGAGTATATCTTCAGAGTTTGGTATAAACTTTTCAGATGCGGTTAAGGGTGCTAACATTCAAAGCGGAAAACCTTTAACACAAAAGGTAGGGGTGTTAGATGCGACTGTCACAACAGCACCAACTGCGGAGGCTGCTTCTATACAGGCGTTTAATCAACTCGCTCAGGATATGTCAAGGCAAGGAGTTGACTTTGCAAAAAAGCTAGGGTATAATATAGAAACAGTAGAAAAGGATGGCAAGATAAAAGGGTATAAAGTAACTAAGGGCGAAAGCTCTAGAGTTGTAAGTGGAACCGGAATCGTAGCCTCAGAAGGTATTATTGATTACATCAAAACAGATATGCCTAGCGAAGAGATTTTTGACTTTTATAATAGAGGAATAATACCATCAAAGAGTGGTGGCAGTGGCGAACTAGACTAATAAACAAACAAAATGGACGAATTAGAAAAGTTGTTTAATGTATTAACTAGAGACGGGTATTACACTAAATCATTTGAAGAGTTTCAATCACAATATAATGACCCTGCATACAGAGATAAAGTCTTTGGTGTTGTTAGTCGTGATGATTTATTTACTAAAAGTAGGGAAGAGTTTGATGTAAAGTATTCACCATCAGGAGTTGTAGCTGAAGAAACTATTAGCGAAGACCCATTAAAAAAAAAAGAAGATACGGTATCCGTATCGGAAGATGGTTCATTGGAATCACAGAAGCCTACTGACTTTCTTGACTTCACTCAAATGGCTAGCTCTCCTATGCTTCAAGAGGCACAGAGAGAGGAAATACTACAGCAGCAAGAGCAGGGGATTGAGTCGTCTCAAAGTCCTGACTTTATTAGGTCTCAGATAGACAATCTAAATAATCAATTAGAAGATACCCTTGAGGCTGATGTGCCTCCACCTACCACTGAGAGAGAGATTATGTACGATAGGTTCGGGGGTGTAGTATATGACTCATCAATTGGTGATGAGCTGCAAAGAACAGCTAAGCGAATGCGTAATGCTAAAGATGCTGCACCAATACAGGAGGAGATTCAAGACCTTCAACTAAAGCTTGATGGTGCCAAGCTAGGTTTTGGGACTCAGCCGTCATTTAAAGAGGTGTATCAGGAGGCTTATAATCCTGAAACGAAGACCTTAGATAAACAAAAACTTATTGAGATGGGGGTACAAATACCCTTATTACTTAATGATAACTCTGCATTTTTAAAGATGATTTCTCAGTCAAAGATGGATGAATCTGTAATAAATTTATACAATGAACTTGTAGAAGACTACTATAACGACAAGAAGAAGAATGCAGGGTATGTATATTTGAATGGAGAGTTTGTAGACCCTAGCCAACCTATGCCGGGATATGGTTTTGATGCGGCAATTGATGCTGTTAATTTTAATACTATTGTAGGGGCTGAAGAAGAGGAGGCGGTAGGAAAGCTTAATAATATGTTTAAGCAGTACGGTTTTAGATTTGAACAACCTGACGATTTAACTGATAACCTAATAGTTTTTGGTCCTGATGGAAAGCAACTAAGCTTCTTTGGAGAGGAGGACCTTCCGCTTGATAATTGGACAGATGCTACTGATAAAAAATATGGGTCTGAGCTCCGAAGGGTTTTAGCTAATGCGTACTCAGCGGCAGAGTTATCAGAAGAGAAGATGCTTGAGCAGGCTATGGTTAAGCCATCAGACCCTAGCAAGGCTATTAAAAATGAGGTGATATCAGGAATAGTTGTTGAAGGAGCATCGTGGCAAAAGCAAGCTGTTAAAAGGATTGATAAAGACGCTGAAACATTAAACACCTTAAATGCATTACGAAATAGTCAAAAAATACTAATCAATCAAGCTACGAAAAAAGCAGAAGACTTAAAGAATAGTCAGATGGTTGATGGACTATGGAAAAGCTATGAGGCTGAGGCGGAGTACAATGACCTTATAAAGGAGAGAAACGATATAGCGGAGGTATATGAGGCAACATATAAGGCTGCGTTAAAGAAGGATGCCAATCTAAAGTCTGACGTATCTCAGATGCAGAAGTATGAAGGAGATAGGGCAATGATGATGGCGGATATGTGGGACCTGAATAATGTCCCTGCACTTCTAGCTCAGAGTTTTGGTGAAGGAGCAGGAAGTGTTGTATCAGGAGCTTATGGATTAGCTGATTTAGCTTTCTCTAATTTTGTAAATCTAACATTAGGATACGATGAGACAGCTCCGGGGTATCAGACTGACGAGATGCAAAGAGAGCGTAAAGCTAATGTATCCGAAGGATTGAGAAAGGGTTTATCATCATTAACTACACTAGATTTTTTACCGGGAGTAGATGCAAAGACTTCAGAAGAAACAATAGCAGGAATAAAATCAAAACCGTTTTTATCAGCGGGTGGTACTTTAGGTATATTTATGGGTATATCAGAGTCAATCCCCGCACTGCTGAGTGGTTATGCAGGGGTTTCACCCGTGGCTTCTTTTGCAGCTCTTCAGATGGATGGTTTAGCTAGAGAGATGGACAACATTCCGGAGTTTGCAAATATATCTGAGAATGAGAAGTTTCTTATACTTGCTCCTATTGCGACTGTATCAGGTGTGTTAGAGAACTTTGGTTATAGAAACGTACTAAGTAAAAGCTCTTTAGTGGGTAGGCTAACAGTAGACGCATTAAAAAAGTTTGGTGCACAGACAGCAAAGGAGGGAACAAAGAGGACATTTAAAGAGATAATTGAGCGTTCAGTTATGAATAAGATAGCTAAAGGAGCTATTCTTTCAGGTGCAGGTACTTTAGCTGAGATGGAAACTGAGGCCGCTCAACAGTTCTCTGAAACTTGGATGAAAGAGATTTATGATTTAGTTAAGGGTGATGATTTTTATAAGCAATCAATAGATATATCAAAGGGAGAATTTTTTAATATGGAGTTTGCTAAGGAGATAGCTAAAGCAGCTTATGCGGGAGCTATAGGTGGTGCAGTTATAGGTGCTCCTTCAGCCTATTCAAGTGCCGTTAAAAACAACACGCTACCTGAGATATCAGATGCTGCTTTCAATCTATTTACTATGACCACAACACCCGAGAGTGTTGAGAGAACATTAGCTGTTCAAAGAGCTGCATACAATGCTAAGGTTGGTATAGAGATTAATCCTGAGACAGGACAGAAATATACACAAAAAGAGGTTGATGATACCTTACTTCAGTATGAGTATCTAATAGGTCAGAAGAATGAAATCAATCCTAATTGGGATGCCAAGTCACAGAAGCAGGTATTGGCTTTGTTGATGCAGAAGAAGAATATTGAGCAGAGTATAGAGGGATTAAACAAGGACACCACTAAAGACCAACAGAGACAGATAGAGATTTTAGAGGAGGACATAGAGGTGATATCATCAGCGGCTAATAAGAACGCTGAGGAGGTTGTGAAAAAAGAATATGCCAAAGCAAAGCAAGAAGGATTCACCGGAACTATTGAGGCATTTAAATTTAGAGAGTCAGTAGAGAAAGCTGCTAAAGAAAAGCAAGCCCCTGTCACAGAGGATGTAGTTGAAGAGGCCACAGTAACTGAAGAGGCTCCTGTAGCTGAGGAACAACGTGAAGTACCACAGGAAGCATTAGAGACTCAGCCTATAACAAAGATTACAACTGAGCTTGTAGCTAAGGAGAAGAAGGGTGAGCTAACACAGGAGGAGACTGATGGTGTACTGCTAGGAATAATGGAGAAGATTGAGGCTGAGAACGCCAAACGAAAGTCACCTCTATCTCCTGAGCAGGCACAGAAGAAGCTAGGCAAGATGCAACAGCGTGTCTTCGAGGCCAACAAGGATAGATACCTTGAGCTATCGGGCGTAATGCCTGCGACACAAGAGCAGGTTGTTGAGGAAGCACCTGTAGTTGAGCAGGTTACTGAAGAGGTTGTAGAGGAGGCACCTGTAGTTGAGTCTAATGTTTTAACGCAGGATATTTACAATGAGTTTGTTAATACAGGACAAGTACCTGCACCTATTGTTAATGCTATAGCTCAAAAAGTAAAACAAGCAGAACCACTTAATGAAATGGAGCAAGCGGTGTCTGTAGAGTTTGCACCTGACATAGAGGCTATTCTTATAGAAGACTCAGCAACAGAAGCTGTAGTTGAAGAAACGCCTGTAGTTGAGCAAATAACTGAAGAGGTGGTACAGGAAACACCTGTTAAAAAAGCACCTAAAAGAAAGACAAGAAAGAAAAAAGATGTATCTTTACAGCAAGATGAAATACAAGACAAGAGAAGAACTACTAGAAGAGCCAAGAGAAAATCTGACCGTACACGAAAGAGTAGCCCAATCGACATTAAAGGAAAACCCCGATATGACGTTGGAAGAAGCGATAGAGTTGTTGGAGATGATACCGTAGTACAGGGTATATCTCTTAGCGAAAAGGAAGCTCAAGATTTAGAAAAAAGATTAGGAGAGAAAGCTGTATTGGATACAGAGTTCTATGAAACTAATGACGCTAAATTATTTCACAAATCAATAACCGAGTCGACAAAGAATAATAAATATGCAGCAAGTGTATTTGTTTACCCTGTATCTGATTACAAAAATTCAAGATTATTTTTAACAGCAGATGGAAAGGCGGGGCTTGCTATTACAGAAGATGGCGATATAATCTCTGTATTCTCTTATGGAGAAGGTAAGGGCAGGGTTCCTCAGCTAATAGTTACAGCAATAAAAGAAGGGGCTGTTTCCTTAGACCATTACGATACTGTTCTTACAAAGTATTATGCTGACTTTGGTTTTGTACCTGCGGCTAAGGTTACTTGGAACGATGAGTTTGCACCTGCCGGGTGGAGTAAAGAAACATTCAAGAAATTTAATAATGGAGAGCCTGATGTCGTTGCTATGGTTTACGATGGGGGTAATAGAGAAACCATAACTGAAAGAGTAGGTACATTTGAAGATGTTACACCCAAACTAGAGGAAGCCCCATATGTTACTGAGTGGGATGATGCAAAAAAACTTCAAGCTAAAAAGAAAAAACCTAAGAAGCAGGAGGCTAAGATATCTGAAGAGGTACAGAAAGAGATTGATAGGGCTGAAAGGTTAAGGGATAGAATTGTAGCTGATAAAACCAATAGATTATCTAGGACAAAAGGATTTGAACAGAAGGAAGACTTAAGAGATGAGATAAGACAGGACGAAAGAAAGTATAACAATATCATCACTGAGCTTAAGGAAGGTAAGCGTACTAAGTTTCAAGTTAAAGAAACACAAGAAACAAAAACAGATACCTCAAGGTATCAACAGTTTGTATCTGTTCTTAAAAGGTCGTTCCCATCTGTAGAGGTGGTAACTACACAGGCTGAGTTTGATACACTACTCAAGGAGACCGGGGCTAATGAGCTTATAACAAAAGACCAAAGTGTTTATGGTGCTGTCTACCAAGGCAAGCTATATCTTAACCCATCACTTGAGAACTACAACACACCTATCCATGAGTTCGGTCACGTATGGATGAACGTAGCTAAAGAGGCTAATCCTAAGCTATACGAGAAAGGTATTGGTCTTGTAAAGGGTTCTGAATATGAACAGCAAGTAAAAAACAATCCTGCCTATAAAGATTCTACTGAACAGGAGATATTAGAGGAGGCATTAGCTACAGCTATTGGTGACAAGGGTGAGGCATTTGTCAAAGAATCAAAGAGAAAGAGCTTCAAGGATTGGCTTAGTACACTGTATGGATTCGTTAGAAAACTAACAGGTATATCTAAGTATACAGCTAAGCAGCTTGAGGACATCACACTAGATGAGTTCACACAGGCAGTAGCAGTAGACCTGCTATCGGGCAGGCAGCTATTCGAGGGTGCTGAGATAACAGATATGGGTGATGCCTTACAGCTTATGGCTGAGAAGGGTGTTGACCTTGATGCCGCAATGACTGAGGCTATCAATGATATGATAGACAAGGGCTTCAAAGCCGCTGAGATTAAGGGTGTTCTATTACAGATGGGATACAAGGCTCGTGCTATCAATGACGCATTGGTTGTAAATATTGATGCTGACATTAAGCTACCTAATGAGTTCGCCAATATTGATGGTGGTGTCAGAGAGGGTGAGGCACTGTTCCGCTCAGTGATGCAGAAGCTCAAGGAGTTTGCTGCACCTAAGCTTGTTAAGCGTAGTATTAAGGAGCAGTACAATGAGGCTAAGAAGGATGGCTATGAGGGTACGTTGAAGGAGTATACTGAGGAGCAGAATATAAAGAAGGTTGAGATGCTTAAGCAGGCTAACCCTGCATTGTTTGTACTAACAAACGAAGAGATACTAAAGAAGTATCCTAACATACAGAACGAGGTTGTTGAGAAGCAGCAGAAGTCAAGAGCTGAGATTAGAGCTAAGGCAATAGAGCTTCTTGAGGCTGAGGATTTATTCCAAGCACAGGACAATCTCACTCAACTTAAACTGATTGAGTCCATGGATAGAACGATGAAGACTCGTTCTAACAAGGAAGTACAGAAAAGAATCAGTGCCATCAAGCAGACATTGAAGGGTGTACGTGAGGGGGTCAAAGACCTACAGGCTGCTAAGACAAGGATAAAGAAATTAATTCGTGAGGAGCTTCTTCCAATTGGTGTCACAACTGCTGAGGCTAATAAGCTAATCAGAACAATTGAGAAGGCAACCAAGGAGACATATGAGTCTAGCGTTGCTGAGGTAATGCAGGTTGTAGACAGGCAGATATCTCGAAAGAGAAAGTCTCTGCTTAACGATATGCTTAAGCTTGCTAAGCAGAAATCAAAAGGAAAGAAGGGAGCGGCAAGAACGTCCCCTGAGGCAGCACGATTCTTTGAGCAAGCTAAGATTATTCTAACTGCATTAAGTAAGAATGACACAAATAAGCTTGAGACTATAGAGGAAGAGCTTAGAAAAAAAGAGGCTTCAATAAATGAGATTATAGATAAGATAAATGATGGCGTTAAGGTTACTCCCGAGCAGCAGGAGATTGTAGCTTTAGCACAGGCATTTGATATATTAGGAAGCCTTAACAAGCAGGACCTGTCAGAGACTGAGGATGCACTTAACCTAATGAAGAGTGAGCTTGAGTCAGGCATGGAGTCGCTTCGCACACGAAGAGCTGCAAGAAAAGCTATCTACGACAAGCTAAGAGAGGAGGCTAATGAAAGTATTAAAGCAGGATACGAGTTTTTGTTTGATGAGGATGGTAAACCACTGACAGATGCTGAGTTAAAGAATAGAGAAAGTGAAATATTTAGTCAGGTAAGAGGTATAAAGAGCTTAGTGAAAGCTGTAAATGAATACTACACCATAGCTAAAAAGCCTAAAACAAATTTCTTTGCTGAATATCTCAAGCATCTTGGCACATTAACAAATGGTCTTGATAGGAAGGGAGACTTCTTTAAGAAAAATATATACGACAAGCTTAACAATATGGAGGAGTCATACCTTCAGGGATACTTTAACACAATTGATTTGTTATCATCAGAGCTTGAGTCCATAGGAATAGAAGGAGGATATGATGGCTTAAGCAAGATAATTAATGATGGATTAATTAGAAATCAAAATAAAATAATAAAAGGAATTAAGCTTGATTTAAAAGGAAAAGCAAAAGACCTTAGTATTTCAAAAGCAGAGGCTATGAGAATATATTCTCTTAGTAAAAATGCTGAGCAGAGAGCAAGGCTAAAAGAGCAGGGCTTTACTGATGCAAAGATGAAAGAGATAGAGGCTTTCTTAGGAGAGCAGCTTGTTCAGGCGGCAGATAAAGTAGTAGATATATTGAGCACATCCTATTACGAAAGTGTTAATAAGGTTTATGAGGAGGTCAATGATGTGTCTCTTCCTTATATTAAAAACTACTTTCCTACAAGAAAAGCAAGAAGCTTAACATCAAAAACGGAACAAGAGCAATTAAAGTCTGATATAAATTCAGGTAATTTTGCAGGAGCATTCTCAGCACAGCAGGCTTCAGCACTTAAGGAACGTAAAAGTGACGAAGCAATTGAAATAAAAGGTCAAGACTTTAGTAGTGTTCTTGAGGACCATATCAGGTCTATGGAAAGATTTAAAGCTTATGCGATGGGGACTAAGGAGATTAATATTATAATTAATCATACCGATAGTGTGGGTGCAGTATTAGAAGCTACTAATTTAAAGTCAACCATCTCTAATGGTATAATGTATGCGATTAATCCTAGTGCTATGCAGGATTATTTTGAATTAAAAAACAAATGGTTTACAAATCTCCAACGAAAGTTTGTTGGTGTGACACTAGCACTAAAGTTTATACAGCTACCCAAGCAGGCATCATCATTTGTAAATGCATTCGCTGACTATAAGCTAAGGCAAAACAATAGAATACCGGGTGTGGATTTTGCATTAGATGCACTTGGTTTTACTTTAGATACCGCATACACTCTTGTTACATTTAGGTCTACCTTTAGAGAAGCAATGAAGTCTGCGTCATTTAGAAACAGGATTCGTGAGAGCTTTAAGACGGCTGACCTCTTAGGATTAGAGACAGGTGTTGGAACGAGAAGTAGGGTTAGAAAGACAAGGCTCGGAAGAGCTCTTCGTACAGCAAAGGTAGTTGCTAATAGCCCGACACTTGTTGGTGATGTCTTGGGTGTTATGGGTTATATGTCTGCTCAACGTGCTAACTTAAGAAATGGAATGAGTGAGCAGGAGGCTATTGAGAAGTTCAATGCATATAACGAGACTCAGCAGACAAGAAGACCAACAGAGAAGGTGGGTATACAAAGAAGCAACAGTATTTTTGCTCGGTCATTTACTATGTTTGGAAGCACACTATATCTGCAGCTCAACAAGATTATGCAGTCAGCAACAAATATAACAAGGGATGGAGCTAACTCGTTAAATTTAATAGGCAAAGGAGAGTTTAATAATGCTTATAAACAATCTCCAAAAACAAAGGATTACAGGGAGTTGTTTTTAAACTTATCAATTGCTAACTTCTTATTCGTAGCCATAGCCAATGCGTTCAAGTACAATCCATTTATGGATGATGATGATGAGATAACAGACGAGGAGATGGAGCGTATAAAGAAAGCAAAGAATGCTTTGAAGAGAGGCAAGGAGATATCCGATGAGGACCAAGAGCTGATTGATAGATATCAGTTTCAGTTGGATAAGAACTCTGTAATAAAGCAATATAGCGAAGCATTAAGAGGTCTTAATATTCTGTATAACCTACCACTTATTGGCCCTAGCTCTAAGATGGTGGTTGATTATGCTGTGTGGGATGACCCTAATGCTTTTTCTTCAAATAGAGTAAGACAAATAAATCCTCTAACACAGCTCGTAAAAGATGTTGGCCGTGATATTGTTTGGAATGACAAAGGAGGGGCCGAGAGTATTATTAATCCTTTAATATCATTTGCTATGGGTATCCCTGTTAAAAAGCCATTGGCTTTAGTGGATAGGATACAGTCTATATTTGGAGATGATGAGATGTATCGTGAAGGATTCGAGGAGCTCAATGATGATGGTGAGAGAAAGTTTAAGGGAACCTTCGAGGAGTACAAGGCTAAACAGATGGAGGAGAATATGTATGAGCTTCTAGGTATATCATACAGCTATCGTCCCGGCTCAGGAAAGGATTGGACTAAGAAGAAGATGACTATTACTGTAGAGCCTAAGGCAGAGAAGGAAGAAGAGCAGGTAAGTAGTGGTCCTAGGAGAAGAAAACCAAGTACAAGGAGAAGAAGACCAAGTACAAGAAAAAATAGATAGTTATGCCGTTTAAAAGTAAAGCACAAAGAAGATATATGCACGCATACCTTCCTGACATAGCAAAGGAATGGGAGGGTTACTCGAATAAGAATCTTCCTGAGAAGGTTAAGAAGAAGAAGTCGAAGATGCGTAAGAGAAGGAAAGCTAAACGTACCTGATGTACTTTAGTTTCTTCTGCTTGTCGTAGTAAGCCATTAGCTCTGCGTCATTGTAGGCTCCCTCTCTTGGTGGTCTACCTCCCCATCTTACACTACCAACCAACTCATCAATCTTACCGTAGATGATGCCGTCATCACAGGCCCATATCATCACAGGGTTTAATCTCTTAGCTGATAATTTAACAATTTTTTGCAAGGCGACAGGCAACGGATATGCAGTAGCCATAGTCCTCAATCTACCCTTCACCTCTACATACGCTATAAGCTTCTCAGATTTATCAAATACCCTGTAGTCTATGTCGTGCTCTCCGAGCTTCTTAAACGAGCCCGTAAACACATTAACGAAGGTCTCCATAGCCTTTCGTTCTCTCTCTAAATCTTTCTTAGATTCAAACCTCATTTGATGATGGGATGTAGGCATAGATAGGATAGCCCTCCCCCTTACTGCCTGCAATGTTGTAATCAAAATGTTCCTGAGCCTCGAGCTCATCCATTCCCTCCTCGGTAATTAGCCTGTCTAGTATCTTGTTGGCATCCATTATCAGTACGTTACTCTCATACTCAAGACCCACCACACAGTCCTCATATCCTGTAGGGTATAGGTAGTTATCATCCGGGAAGTCTTCTAGTATCTGCTCTAGTATGTTATTTGGTTTTGTCATTTTGATTGTCGTGTTTCTCAGCGTGGCATCTTGAACAGAGTACCGTGCATTTGTTTATTTCTTTTATTATTTTTTCTTGTGAGTATCCAATGAATACTCCCTCACTCACATTAAATTCTTTGTCATCGTTATGGTGGTGGAACTCAAGGGCACGATGAGAGAAGTTGTCGTGTGTGTTCTTGGAGTATCCACAAGAGCTGCACGCTAGCGACTCCTTGTATCTCTTAAGCCAATCAGATTTTCTGTCTCTGTATTTTTTCTTTACTAGTCTATAGCAGTCTCTACATTTTTTTCTCCGGTATCTCTTACCTTTCTTTGTACCTGCACTGTGGTAGTCTGTGATTGGTCTCTCCTCTCCACAGATGCTACACACCCTAGTCTCTTCCATTATTTTTTATAGACTCCTTTAGATTATTAAGGCAATCTATAAGACTCGACAAGGTTTCACCTGCATCCCTATACTCACCATCCATGAGGTGCTCATACAGACAGTTTGATTGGTCGTGAATCTCGTCCATCACAAAGTTGATGTGGATGATTCGTTCCCTGTCTGTGTGCTCTAGCCTCATTATAATTTTTAATCAGGATGAAACCTATATACCATTCAGCATTGTGTTAAGTTTCTTTTGAAAGGATTTGACATTCTTATAACTGACTCTCTCTCTTATTGTTTTTACAATATCATCATACCTTTCATACTCCTGTAGTTGCGAATGTAAATATTTATTTTCTCTTTTCAAAGCGTTATTTATAATTTTAAGCTCTAGTACCTCTGACTTCAGGTTGTTGATACTACAGCTAACAAACTCCTCAACGCTCTCTTCTTGTAGCTCATAGGTAATTACATCGTGGTCAATCTTTTCATCCATATCTTTTAGATATTGGCGACACTCATTGTAGTATTCTCTAAACAGCCTGTCGTGACTGTAGTATATCTCAAACATCTTAAGGCTGTGAATAACTGTAGCGTGATGCATACTTATTGCTAGCCCAATATTTTTTTTGGTATACCCCTCGTCAAGCATTATCTTACAGAAGATACTCCGAGCATATATATACGGAGTAAGCCTTCTTTTTTTCTTGATGTCTATATTGAAGTATCCATTCAATATAGCAATGAGCTTACTCTCTATATGCATATTCCTTTTAATTGTTTTTGTGGTTTCTACTAAGTGCATTGTGTTAATATCTTTTTATCATTAATGTAATCCAAGTATGTGTCGCAATCTGTCTCAGAGATTTCTAAAAATAAAGTAACCTCTCCCTCCTGCTTCATATATGTAAGCTCAAAGAACATAGGCTCACCCTCTCTTACTATACCTCCCACCATTTGAGTCTGTCCATTCCTTACAGGTAGACATCCCTCATAGGTATCCATCTGTAAAAGAATCTCCTCTGTCTGATTCTTTTCAAACTCGGCTAGTGCCATAAACATTGACCCGTTTATCTCGTAGTCTACCCAATCATCCTCTAAATATTTCTGTTCTAAATCCATAATCTTTTAATTCTTTTAGTCTGTACTCTTGTAGCTTTGATGCCTTTCCCTTAGGCCCTTTTATTTCTGAGAATAACACATCGCAGTTGGGGGGTATCGCTATCAGGTCGGGTATCCCATTCTTGTTGGTCTTTACTAATTTGATAACGTAGTACCCCTCAGATTCAAGTTGCTTAATTCTTTTAGATTGGATTTGTTGCTCTGTCATCCTAACAAATTTACAAAATCCTTTTTAAAATAATTTACTGTATATGTTTTCTTCTTTGATACTGCTTTGTATATATCATCCTCTATCCCACCCTCACTGAATATCCAATAGACATCACTCTCTAGTCTATCCCTTGTTGTCATTCTGTCACGACTCTGCCAATAGCTTGTCGCACTGAAGTCAATATTGTAGTAGACCAATGCATCTGCCTGCCTCAATGATATCCCTTCCCTTCCGGATACTATCTGTAGTGCGATAGATTTATCTGTGCTCTCAAACTCGCTCAGCTCTGTTGTTATGCCGTCTCCGTAGGCTTCTTTGATTGCCTTGAGCTCTGCTGTGAACTTATAGAATATCCCTATCTTCTTTCCCTTGAACCTCTCCTTAATGAAGTTCGCTTTAGTCATATCAATAACCATGCTATTACCCGACTCAAACTTTACTGTGCCTGAGTATATCTGATGTAGCTTCATCATCAGCTTTACTGCCGTGTCAGCTAGTATCACCTCATCCTTTCCCTCAACCACTAGGTCCTTGCTTAGTCTCTTTGCTAGGGCATACGTCTTGTCCTCTAGTGTTACCCTAAGTATATGCTCCCTTGTATCTACCTCGAAGCCTGCCTCCTTCTGTGAGTAGTTGATGGTGTAGTGAGACATTGCCTTGGTGATACTATCAAGTCCGTGGCTATAGTCATTGATAAAGTTTCCGTTTATCTTTCTCTGCTTTACCTTGACCCAATCATTAGCAAACTTATAGAAGCTTGAGTATCTACTGAATGGATTGTTACGTATCGCATACACCTGATGATACATCTGTGAGTATGACTCGGGTGTCGGTGTGCCTGACATCAGTATGACATAAGGGTCGTGCCTTTGTATGAGGTTCTTTACATCCTTAGCTCTCTTGCTTGGCTTTGGGAAAGCTCCCATCGAGTGTGCCTCATCACATATTATTACGTCCCATCTTATCTTTGGTATCTTATGCATCGACTCATAGTTGATTGTAAAGAGACAGTAGTTGGATGGGCATAGCATATCAAAGTCATCCATGATACTTGACATGGCCTTCTTCTTGGTTAAGAACAATACGTTTTCAACATTGAGTTGTTCACAAATACCTAGACTTGTCAGTGTCTTCCCTGTTCGTACCTCCATCGCAAGATACAAGAAGCCATATGAAAACAGCATCTCCGTACCCTTGGTTATTATATCCTTCTGATAATCTCTAAACTCTACCATATCTTTTCATTTTATTCATCATCATAATAATGATTAAGAACTACTACTATCTTATTATCTTCTGTATAGTATCTTACAAATTGTACATAAAAAAAATCACCCAAATCTAGATAATCTCTACCTCTAGACATCCATTCTTTTCCTGTTTCATCGTTCCATTCGCTCAAGTAGTGTTTTTTATTTTCTGATTCGAAAGCTTTGGTTTCAAGGAGACGCAAATGCTCTTGGCTTAATATTAAACATGAATTAAGTTGAGGTACAAATGGTAAATCTATAGTGATTCCATCTTTTGTCTCGAATCCAATAGCGGGATGTAATACACAGAATGTTATTTTATAATTCATTTTATTAGTTATTAAATGTAAATCTATAGTTGGTCTTAGTGCTGTCCTCTATATGGTTCATTGTCATTATGTATTGTCCACTCTCCTTTATCACATCCACAAACTCATCGTACTCTGCACCCTCAAAGTATATCATACCATCAAAACAAAAAGCCTCGACAGACCTTAGCTCTCCTGATGGTTGCTTGATGATAGCCCATTGGAATGTATCCCACTTCCACTTCTCCTCCTCTAGCTTACCGAAGGGGTACACTGTAATGATAAAGGTCTTGTCCATTAGGTCGTGCTCCAAGAAGTATGTACAGGTCTTGTTGGTTTTTTTACCACGACTAAACTTTCCTACAGATGTTTGATGTAAGAATATCTCACCTGTCTCTACGCCATTCTCATCGACATAGTCTCCCACGTCCCATTGAGAGTGGGCTGTTACTGATAGCATCAATGATGCAAATAAAAATAATTGTTTCATTGTGTTTGATTTAATTGTTAGGAGATTTAGAGCTCTCCCTTTGACTCATATTGTTTAAATGTAATAGGCATCTTCGATAGGTATGGTATAACCTTATCAAGCTTCACGAACTTTATATACTTTCCCTTCTCATCGAGGGCTTTTATCTGCTTGATTACTATGTCCTTTCCATTGTGTTCATATCGAACTACCTCCAAGCTATGTGGTTTCTTTTCCATATCTATTTATTTTATTAGTTTATACTGCGGGTCCACCTCGGGAGCCTTCTTAATTATTATCCATCGACCCGTTGAGTCTCTACCTTCCTCAGGCTTGAGGCCCTCCTTAAACAAAGAGTATGCCACAAGCCACTGATAGAACTTTGTCCTTGAGATTGTCATCTTTGCCTTGGGTCCGTAGTCAGGATACTCCTGTACAAAATCAAAGTATAGGTCCTGCTTGTATAACTTAATACCCGGTATCAGATTCCTATTCTCACCCTGCCCATGCAACAGACCACACCACTCGATGAAGTCATGCGTTGTCTCGGCAGATAGCTGACGAACCTTTAGGTTTACAAAGGCAGACTTGCGTAGCCCCTTCTTCAGATACATCTGAAGGCATCCTATCATGTAGTTGTCAAAGTAGCACCACTCCTCATCACTCCAATCTCCAAACATCAGCTTACCAAACTCATCCAATGGAGTGTAGTTCTTGGTGTAGTGCTGATGTAGTTCAAGCTCCCACTTCCTCCTAGCAAAGCTATTCCCTGCACCCTTGATGGCATAGTTAGTTGTGATTGCAATCTTAGGTGACTTACTGAATGGTATCTTGATAGCATCCTTGTTCTTCTTCTCTAGTGTCAGACCCTCTGTGACCACGCTAAACAATCGCTCGAAGTCAAAGTGTTTCTTCACATCATCGAACACAAGTATCTGTGTGTCAGCACTTACAAGCTGATAAGCAAATGACCTCTCGAAAGCAAACGACTTGCCATCAATTGTCACTACCTTCTTCATCTTTGATAGTGCGTTCATAAATATCCCCTTGCCTGTACCTCCCTCGGGGTTGTCTGATATCACCTCATCATTGAGGATTACGGCAGGGCAGTACGATAGGTTCTTGTGTGCGTGTAGTAGGAATCCAATCGTAGACTCCATACTATCTACCCTAGACTCATGACCTGCACAGATGTTTGCTATGAACTTACGATACACACTATCGCTACCATCACATATCTTGAACACCCTATCAATGACGTGGTCCTTCCATACATACCCACCGAGGTCCAAGTAATCTATCGGTGTGACCTCTCCCTTTGTCACACGAACAGCACAGTTCTTGTAGTATAGGTATGCCGTGTCCTTGGTATCCTCGATGAAGTATATATCTATTGTAGATAGCAGTGTCAAGAAGTCCTCTCTGAACAATCTTGTTT
>Ga0208157_1000621_pt1 | contig 18357 bp, 20 predicted proteins | sample 5_EtaG_FD_184077 | JGI IMG/M metagenome (GOLD analysis project Ga0208157, IMG submission 184077) | Marine viral communities from the Subarctic Pacific Ocean - 5_ETSP_OMZ_AT15132 metaG (SPAdes) (version 2) | ecosystem: Environmental > Aquatic > Marine > Oceanic | place: Pacific Ocean | collected...
AGATATGTTGGTAATAAAGACTCTCATGTCAATAAATTTACCAGAAGTCGTTCCATCATCTATGTTTAAACGTAATCTAAAATTTTTCAAATCTGTGTCAGCTTCGTTTTGATCCAATGAAGCACCACTCTCAAAGCCTGAATCAGCGCTACGTGGTTTAAAAACTTTATTCAAGAAAGTGCTTGCGCTGTTACTAGCGTTGCTTGTCCCTAGAACTTCTTGATAATACAAAATACGACAACTGCCTGTTGTCGATCTCCCTATAGGGACAAAAGTATCGTCTGTATCACCTAAAGTTTTATTGCTAATTAAGGAGACTGATGAACTTACGCTCCAATTCTGCACCTTTGCGATCTCGGTGCCAGGATCGCTGTTATTAGTCGTGTCATTTAAAAACAGCTTGCCAGTAGCGCCAGTGAAAACAGCCATCAGAGCACGCCAATCAGATTCACTGTAACAGTGCTACGGCCCAAAGCTACCTGTGCCACTTGCGGAGGGCCTTCGTAGCGATAGTCATTTCCATGGATTTGAGCGCCCAAAGCGTCTTTATTGCCTTCCCAGCCCCCGCGAGTTGGATTTACTCCATTGATGCTTGGAAGAGAAAAAGTTTGGAACGTGCCTTGAACCGTGTCGTAATGATCTAAAAACTGCTCAGCATCTGCATCAAGGATGTTCGCATAAGTAAGCGACAGCTTCATGTTGGTGCGATTACTGCCATACAAAATTCTGTGCTCAGTGCCGTTTTGAGCCTTGTAAGTCTTTACCGGAAAGTCTCCTGACTCAAACGTACGAGCGCTTGGCACCAAGTAGTCCCGCAACTCAAATGGTGCTGTACGTCCTGCTTTAGTGATCGGAAAAGTCATGACTGAATACTAAAGCCTAAAGTGCCGTCAACGAACGCAGCAATCTTGCTGGTGCCGTCATTATTGCAAGGATGCTCAGACGCGACAATATCGACAATACCGTCTTGAGAAAAAGTCAACTGTTCGACAATGTAGATGTTTTCAGACACAGTGGTGTCTTCAACTGTAAATACAATGTTGTGAAAAACAGAGTTGCTGACCTTTCCATTGCTCACTTGCATTGTATCATTTTCAATATCATCGCTGCCTGTTTTGAAAAAGTTTACTTTATAAAAACCGTCTGGCATGTCAACGACGCTGGTAATGGCGCCTGAGCTATTAACAGTTCCAGTATTGGCTGCATTATACGGACTTGCTTCAGTTATTACTTTGATGTAAGAACCCGCCCCAATATCTAACCCTTCAGCTGTTGTCGAAAAACTAATCGTATGCGTAACGTACGCTCTAAGCGCCAGAAAATACTTAGCAACTTGTATAGCATGATGTTTTGAGGTGCAGAATTGAGTTAAATCAAACTGTTCCTCAGGAAGAAAGACGGTCCCAGGAGAAGCAAAATCGCCAGTGGAATCAGTGCCTTTAACAATAACAACTTGCTCTTCTGGCAATCTATTTTTGCGCTCTTGCCTGTAACGCACAACAGCTTTAAACGCTCGACGCTCTTCCGCTCCAAGGTATTCCAGCTTGTACGAATCTTCGAGAATGTTGCCGCCAGTAAAAATTTGCTTGACGTTGACAACGCCAGTGTCAATTTCTCCTCCTTTTAAAGTAGGAACAGCAGGCTTTAACGAAAACTTGCCATCAGAAATAATAAAATTACACAGAAAATACGGTGCAAGTTCGCTAATAAATTGACGCAGATTGGTCCGCTCCACAATCGGGCCGTTGAAGAATAATTTTTGAGCCTCAAGAAATTTAGATGTATTTACTAGGTCTTGCTTCTCTACCAAGTAGGGATTTTCTCCATCTATCCCGAGCAAACCACCTGCGCCAGCCCGTTGGTCTGTAAGCAAAAAATAGACTAGATCAGTAAATAAATTGCTTGGTCCGACAGTATTTGAATCTCCATAAGCTTTTCTTGGAGCTGGATGCAACCGCTCCACAGGCAACCCGCTGCCAAGCCAACAACGCAATTGATCAAGAGCCGTAAAACTACGACTTGCCTTTAAAGATAAACCAGCAATAGTAAGATCTAACATCTTGGCCTTATCGTCATTTACTTGCGCTTCATTTATGTAGACAATCTCATGCTCCGGACTTGTGCTGTTTGATTTTTCAACAAAGCCACGATAAGCACTAATATCTGCAATTTGTGTTTGCTCTGCAAAAAACAACTCAGCTTCAAACGTTGCTGGCTCGGTGCTTTCGTAGCTGACGTCTGTAATCTTATACGTTGCGCCAACATGGCTATAGCCTGCCTTAAAAGGGTTATCAGAGCTTACGGCTCTTCTGGAACTAAAAGTTTCATCTATATTCCAAGTTTTTGACGTAGAATCGTTTTCAATAACTTCAATAACTCTTGCGTTCGACCAGCCAAATTCATTGCCAACTATTGTGCCCTTAGTATCAGTATCAGCAAACTTTACAACCGTAGACTCCAGCTTAACCCTAATACTTTTGCTGCCTTCAGTAAAAGTCCTTGTAATTTTTTTGGTATCGCCAGGCGGCCTATCTACCGCACCAAAACCAACTTCATATCGCCACGCTTGAGATCTTGCGCCTAAAGTCACGTCTTTTGTGACTCCATTAATTCTTAGCTTTGTTCCCGAAAAACGCAAAGTTCCGGTGGGATTGTTGTTTACGTAAGGGTTGGTGTTGGGATATTGCGATTGACCTTCAATAACATTTGTTGCCTCAAGTCCTCGTTTTACTTCAATTTTTTGTCCGTCACTGAAGCCTCCTCCGCTGCCGAGCACATGAACTCTTATAAATTTCCAACCAGTAGCCGCACCATTATCAATAACGTATGATTCCGTATTTATTTTTTTCTCAAGCTTCCATTCTAAATGCAACCAGTTCGCATGATCGCCTCCAATGTATTCTAGACTTGTAAATGTTTTTTTTGCGCCAACAGGTTCCTGAAAATTATCAGCATTGCCTGCAATTTCATAAAAGAAAGCTCCTAACTTGCCAGTAGTAATATCTGGATCAGCAATATTTGCATCTTTTTTAAGCTGACTTCCTATTGTTGCAATCGTACCAACTTCAGGCTCCGGGGTAGCGGTTACAAAAGCAGCAGCTGTTGGATATGAAAGAGTTTTTTCTGCGGCTATACTTTGAGCGCCTCTAGTAAATTCTTTGTTTGGCCTAAAAGTTGTTTTGTCAAAAATTCTTTGTCCAGTTACTTGAACTTTAACTATTCCTATGCCTGAAAGTGTTTCACTAAATTCAATAAAATTACCGGCTCCTTTTTCGTTTTGATCTGTTGAAATTGATTGAGACAGTACAATAAATTCTGGATTGGTGTTGTCAGGTAATTTTGCGAATTCTGAACCCGAAAAAGGCACAAATTTGTATTCAAGTTGACGCGGTTCATCGCTTGTGAATCTAATATAGTTGTACTGAGCAACTGGCGTTTGCCCCCGTACTACAAAAAATTGAGGCAGCGGATTGAAGTCGGTAATGCCAAGATCGCTATTTACGTCTCTCATAAAAATTCTAAAAATAGAAGAACGTAAAATACTTGCAGAAATTGTTCCGCTGTTCATTTGAATTTCATCCTCCTCAGCATCGTTTAACTCTGTAGGAGTAGGCAAACTTTGAAAATTACACAGACCATTTAGCCGCTGAAAAACAGTGCTTTTCAAGCCAATCTCAGTAGCAACCGAAGGTCGATTGTTTTTGACTGTTGCAATCTCAACTTGAGTTAAAGGGTAAAACGTTTCTCCAACTCCTCTGCTTGTTCCACCAACAGCACTATCTCCTATAAATTCAGTGCTTGGATTTACCACTAACGACTCACTTACAACGCCAATTTTTTTGCTTTTGGACAGCAAAGTGTCAACACATTCAAGAGTAATATTTTGGCTTCTTTCAGGCCCTTCAAGCGGATCAAACATCGCCAAACTTCTTGAAATTACTTTCCAGATGCAACCGCCAATTTCAAAATGTTCACCAACCTGCATTGCAGAGTCAGCTTCGACTTGAAAAGACTCTACCGTAGAATTAATGTCATCAACTGATGCACCCCTGCCATCTCTTCTGTAAAAATTTGGGCTTATAGAAGTATTCCGAATAACAAATTTTGCTCTGTCGCCAACTTCAACATTATCGTACGTTTTTCTGTGTTGACCAGACGGTACAGCATTGCCCTTATAGCTAACTATTCCCATTCGTGGACTGTAATTTCGACCTGCGCCTGCATGATTTCCTTTTTTGCGAATCTCGTTTAAACGATCTTTACCAGCATCGCCCGGCTCTATATCCTCTTCTTGCAATGTTTTATCGTTATCACCTGACTTAACCCCAGAGTCTCCAACAATCTTAATTCGCTCTAAAGTTCTGATTGCCATTGCTTCTTTATCGTCAACCTTGGGGATAGAAATTAGTTGGTAATTGACTCGATAATGTGTGCCATTAGCAATAGCTCCATAGACCCCAAATGTTGTGCTATTTGCAGGGGTAAAAGCATGGCAGAAAATTTCTGAAGGCTCTTTATCAATATCAGATAATGGAAAAGCAAAAGCGTCGCTATTGTCGTTTGGTACGTCAGGGTCTCCCTTGTGGGCTTTCCCCCTCGTACCATACTTTTTATCAGTTCCACGAATGCGAAACTGTTCGCTGCTATCTGCGTGCCAGTAAAACGCAAATAAATCGTTGAATACCGCATCGAGCGCATTGTTGCCGAGAAAAATACCCTCAAGCTCAGGCGGTTGAATGCCTGCACTACCAACGCCTTGCTCACCAACGACAAACATAAGCTTGGCGCGTTGCATCGTTCCATGGCTAAACATGCGCGACCAAATCAGCTTTGGCGTAATCAACATTCCACCAATATCATCCTTGTAAAGACCAAAAATTAGCGGAATAGGTGACGCATAATCCGCAAGCTCCGCAAGCGTTTCAAAGCCGCGTGACGGGGTAAAACGATTTGCTCCTGTAACACTGCCAAGATCAATAATCCCGCCTTGCTTTTGAGCAGCAGGCATCTTTGGCTTTGGTGTGAGCAAATATGCAACACCAGTCAGCACAAGGCTGATTGCCAAATTAATTAAAATCGCTGGCGCTGCAGGCCCTGATTGAACGTCAGGAATATGGTCATACGCCGCTGGTCTTACCGCTCCACGTCTTCTTGCTTCGGCCGTAAATGCTCGATACTCTTCCTCAGTTATCCCAATCGTTGCAATGAGCTGCCTTTCGTACGGAAGCAGTGGTACGTCGTAAATGCTCGCACCAATGACCACTGCACTTTCTGCGTCATTGGGCCGATATACAGAATCCCTTTTTGCCATGTGACTGCGAATGCCCAGGATTGCTGCGGTAGCAGCAGAATGTCCCCATCATAAGCAGCCTTTTCAACTCGCAAACCCCACCGCATTAGATCCCGGCATACATCCCATTTACTCGCCTGATACCAACTCTGCTTAAAGGGTGGCTTGTCAATACCCATACGCTCCAATGCCCGATAGCAAAGATGGATACAGTCAATGTGACCATCACTGCCGTCAGCACCAAGCCGATAAGGCATTCCAATTAGATCACTGCAGTCGGACATTATTAGATACAGGCAAATTGCCAACCAGCTTGCGCGTTAATGAGCGCCTTGGAACATCCGTACCAACTGCATCCAAGACTGAACTGAGCTGTAAATTCAAAGAGACGTTATCCCAATTGCCACCAACGACTTGTCCGGTATAACCATGCACGCGGTTATGTGATCCAGTCTCTGAATCCGAATCAACAATAAGAACGTCTACTTCCATGACGTAATGATCCCTGATAGAAGTAACGGCCCAACCACGAGTCAACTTGTTATTAGGAAAAACAATCGTTGCTTCGAGTCCGTCGCCGGTTCTGTTGACTGTTACGCCAGAAAATCCAAAAGGCACAAACCCATATTGATTATTGTCAAATGTCATTTCTTTGTTAATAAAAAAGTTCTGAAATTTAAACTGAGTCAATAATCCGTCTTTGCCTATGGCATTAATCCTTACGACATGGCCTAAAGCGTATTGACTCATATTCCGATCCTCTTACGTGTGCTGCCACTCATCTGTAAACGCTTCAGTGTTTGCTGTTCACCTTGTTTAGCACCCTGCTGTGCGGCCTGCTGCATTCCAGTTTGGAATTGATCAGCAGTCACGTAATCGACGCTATTGATCCGCTCCACTGTGTAGCGAACATCAATTGGAGCGGCAATAGCAGTTCCGCCTCCTCCTTCTGTTGCTTCAACTGCACCGGATTCTGCAATAACAGAACCACCACGGCTGCCACGTGAATAACGAGACATTGCTGTACGCATCTTTGATTCAGGGATGACATATTCAGGCTCACCACCTTCACCAATTAAAGCGTTAGTGGGGCCTGAAACATATCCACCCTCTGCAAAGGTGCCAAAAGCAGCAGTGTTGCCCAGTGTGGCAAACGCATTGTTGTTGACTGCGCCAACATCTCCAACCCCAACGCCAAAACCACCACCACCACCACCAGAAATGCCAAGAGCTTTCATGATCGTGCCGTACAAGATCATCGCCAGTTGTTGCGCAATAATCTGAGCTGCCATATCTAAAAAGTGCTCAGCCGTTGCTGCCAACATGTCTTTTAGTGCATCTTCTGCAGATTTGCTGCCGTTAATTACGCTTTTAAATGCACTGCCAAATGCGTTACCAATAACGGTGGCACCTGCTGCTACTTGGTTCTGCACGTCAAGCAATTCTTCCATCTTCTGCTTCATCTGAAACATTGGATCGGCTTCAAGTGCTTTTTGCTGTCTGTCTGCTAATTCTTTTGCAGCCTTTTCAGCCGCGTCTAGCCGGTCTTGCTCAATCTGCTGTAGCTCTTGGTTTTTGCTCAACTCAGCGTCAAGCAAGGCACTCTTTTGCGCAAGCACATCGTCATTAAATCGCTGACCAATTTGAAATTGCTTAAGTGCAAATTTTGCGTTTACGTCATCAACCTTGCCCTCAGTAAGCTTTGCATCGCGGATCGCTTGGCGCAGGTTAAACTCCTCCTGCGTCATTTTTACTTTTTCCTTTTGTTGCTTTGTTTCTTTGTTGCCGCCTAACTGCGCACCAGTTTTTTGAATAGCGTTAGCCGCTGGCGAGGTGCCATCAGTTGGTTGGTTTGGACTAAAGCCACCGGCCTCTGCCATGGCGTTTACGCCTTGTCCAACCGTATTCACAACACTCGAAGCTGCTCCTGAGACAAAACTGCTAACAGCGTTTGCAGCACCTACCGCCATATCAACAAGTGTTTTCAAAGGCTCAGGCAGTCCCTTATATATTTCTGTTAGTTTTTCGTGGATAACTGAGCCAAGATCTGCAAAAGCTTGTACAACTTGAGATGCAATACCTTTGCCAAAATCTATGACTGCCTTAAGTGCGTCGTAGGCATTTCCAGCAACCGACTTAAAGAATCCAGTAACAACGGCAGTAGCAAACTCAGCTTTCTCCATAATCCCTTGGAATCCTTTTTCCAATTCCATTGCCAGCGTGACGTTTTCCTCAAAAGGCAAAAGCTCTTGAAAAAACTCAGCGGCTGCCTGGCCTATTCCACGGAACGGCGCAAGCAATGCGTTTATTGAAGCTGCCAAGACTTCAACAGTTACTGCAGCAACTTGGAAAATTCCTTTGAGCAATATGCCTAGCTCAGAACCATCAGCAAAAAGGTTTGTGAAAGCTGTTTGCAAGCGTTTCAACGCACCGTTAATTGTATCGCTAGCTTCAAATGCTGCCTTAGCGGCTTGGCCTTGCGAGTCTTTTTGATTCTGTAAAAGTTTGTTGTATTTGTCTGTATCGGCGAGCAATGAAATTATTGCCTGCCCGCCTTCAATTCCAAAAGCCTTAATAATGGTGCCGGTGTCAGCCCCTGTTTTTTTAATCTTTTCAAGCGTGCCCACCAAACCATCACTTTTCAGCGTGGCTGCGTTAATTTCAACGCCAAATTTTTCAAACTCCTTACCTACTTTGCCCCCAGCAATTTGAGCAAATGCGTTCTTAAGGGACGTAAATGTGACTTCTGCTTTTTCGCCCTTTCCTGTAATTTGCGCTACTGCAGCGTTGACTTCCTCTAACGGCACACCCAGCGCAGCCGCGATGGGGGCGACCTTTGCGATGTTGGCCGCATACTCACCGATGACAATTTTGCCGTCGTTTTGCGTTTGAATAAATCCATCGACAAGCTTGCCTGCTTTGTCAGCTGACATCCCATAAGCGTTCAAAACAGAGGTAGTAGCATCACCAACAGTGTTGATGTCACTAAAGCCACCCGTTGCGCCGAGGCTTGCGGCCTTCAAAATGTTTGCGGCGTCAGCGGCATTTGTAAAACCAGCAGACGCCACGTCATAAGCAGCGCCGGTTAGTTCCACCACACTTGCTTGACCTGACAGCTCGCGGCTTACATCAGACAACCGTTTAGTTAAAGCCTCGCTATCAACGCCGAGTGAACGCACTTTGGCTTCCGCAAAATCTTGCTCAGCAAGTGTCGAAAAAGCAGAAGACAACATGCCTGCTGCTGTCGTCAATAATGCAATCGGCCCTAACGCCGCTTTAAGAGCACCACCTAAAGCAGCAACACCGGGGGTTGCAGACTTAGCTGCTGCACCAATCGCAGCAGTTCCTTTAGCACCTTGGCCTAGCTTTTCGGTACTGCTGGCTGCACCTTCAGCGCTTCGCTTAATTTTGCCAACCGCAATACTAAGCTTTTTCGCGTTTTGAACTGCCTTGGCTGTGCTTAGCTGTACGCCAACGGTTGCTACAGCAGCCATAACTCAACGCCTGTTCATCAGACTTTAGCGCCTACGCTTCGCTTTTTTCATCGCAGCCTCTTGCTCGTCGTTTAGCAAACCAAAATAAGCCGACCAGATGTAAAGCTCTTCTAATGTCAATTCACCGTTAAGGCGGGTAAGTGTATAGCCAAGCTCTTTCGCTACGCCGAGCTGCAATCGTAAAAAATTGTCTTTTTTAAGCTCGGCCTTCAATCTTTTGGGTCTAAATCCTCAGCCTCTAACTCGTCATCGCTAATAACTGCAAGCATTAGGGCCTGCAAATCAGCATCTCGAACATCGTGCTTTAACTCAGCGGCCTGCCCCCCGCTGAAAATACGAGCGCCACTGTCATCCAGTGCCTTCATGATCAGCAACTGCAAAGCAAAAGCATTGGTATCATCCTTTGCAGTCTTCTGTGCTCGCTCACGCTCTGCCATCGTTAATGGCGTACGCCAAAACTCAAACTCAGAACCATCAGACAGTGTCACAACTTTTTTGACTGGCTTGAGGTTCGCTGCTTTTTTCAGTCGATCGAGAGCACTTGACACGCAAAAATTTTGTTGTTCGTTATTAGCTTACACATAAAAAAGCCCCCGACACAAGTCAGGGGCCAATTTATGTATTTGTCTGATCAAGAACGATCAAAATCAAAGCTTGGTGCGCTAGTAGGACGGAAACTGATTTCTACCGCCTGTGCATCATCAGGCGTCACTGCAAATGAAGCCGAATTGATGACGGCAGGAACTTCAATCGAAGTGCTAGCGGTATCATCAGGCGAACCCGCTGATAAAATAACATCGGTGTAAAGTTTGAAAGTTGCACCTGCTTGCTTGCGCTGCACAACGTCTTCAACCAAGCGCGTTGCCATGGTGGTGTCGTCATCGGTTAGATAGACCGTTGCCGATCCAGTGCCATCAGCAAAACCAGTAATAAAGGTTCGGAATGGAGCGTTTTGACCAAGTGTTCCACCAATGGTGGTGGTGTCTAGCTCTTCCCGCGTGACTTCAAACGACCATTCACGAGCATCTCCAATCGATTGAAACTCGGTGAAATCAATGGTAAATGGAGTGGTGCCATCAGTACCATCGCTAGACAATGCAAGCTCACTGCCACCTGCGGTAGCAGCAAACGTAGCAACACCAGTTGCAGCCACGTAAGTCCTGATAAAAACAGGAGTGCCAGCAGCTAATCCACCAGGAAGAGTGCCGCCAGAGCCAGTGCCAAACGAGACTTTGTCATTAACCTTGAAATTTAAGAAAGCACCAACATTGATGTTGTTGCTTCCATCGGTTACGTCTGCGGCTTTAAAGGTGCTGGATGTGCCAGCAGGCTTGTAATAGAGGGCGCCGGACGTACCGGACAAAACAGTAGCCATGATTTTGGCGGTAGTGGCTTTTTTCGAGTCTAGCTTAGGTACGCATCAAAGCTCACGCTTACCTGCACCTGAAAAAACGAATCGGACAAACCAGAAGCAATTTGGCTAGGACCAGACGCAGCATCGAAGATCACACCACTGACAGTTTTTCTGTCAAAAAGATCTTTCACCCGTCCTGCGATCGTATAAGCAGCAGCAGCCCCAACTCCAACGCCACTGAAAACATCAACGATTAAGACGCCAGCCTGCCTATTGGTGCCAGTAGTCGGAGCTTGTAGCGTGAAATACGCATTGTCCCCAAAGTTAATTTGCACGCTTAGCCAAGGCGCATCCGTTGGCGGAGTAAACGCAGTGTTCGCGTAAGCGACTTCATAGGCAGGAGAACCAGCCATTTCAGTAGCAATCCGTCCTTCAATGACGGCACGAACATCGTTGTATGTGCTGGTCATGTGTCTTTAAAGTTTGTTCTGATGAAATTTGCAATGTCCTTTGCAACAGTTAAATGATAATTCTGCTCAATTTGATTATTGCGTGAACGCCATTCCCCTTTCCAAGAGGGAGGCATGTTTTGCCCAGCAATTACAGCCGCTGCATACTCAACGTTGTTGTAAACAATATATCTATTGCCTATTTTTTCGTCTCGATAGTTCGTCCGGTTAGGTGGCCTGAGAACGTTTCCATAATCATTGGGCGGCTCTCCAACTCCATCAGAAACGTTTTCAGAAATTTGCCAACTGACTTTTAAACGACCTGTGTCAGTTGGGCTGCCCTCTTTTAGACGCTTATCAGTTTCGTTGACTGCAGCTTTAAGCAGCTCTTCAAAGCGTCCAAATGAATAATCATCAATTTGATCAACTCGAATGCGCTTTGCCATGGTTACGCCCTCAAGATCAGTTCATGAGTGATCGCCGCGCTTTCTTGCTCAACCGTGTTAACGGTAATAATTTGATACTCAACAGAGCTAATTACAACACGATCTTTTGGTGCAGGAACTGTTGCCAGGTCTTCAGCAGCAACTGTCAGACGCTTGTCTGCAGTCTTGATCAGCTCGTCAACCTCGGTAGAACTGATGCCTTCAATTACGCCCTTGATGGAGGTGTCGCTAGTAGTTTCAGTTACCGTCCCAGTCGCAGTGTTATACGCGCCAGCAGAAACGTAACGAATCGTCACATCCGCACCAAACTTATTGATGACCGTGCCAGCGACGTTCTCTAGCGACTTAGCAAGTCCCATTAGGCAATGTATCCAATGACAGTGCCAGAAGTCAGCCTGACCGAGGTGATCACCAGGCCCTCAATACAAGAAGATGTATTGAAATTTACTCCAGTCGCATCGCCTCCAGCAAGGTTTTCATCAATCCCTTCTGCTGTCAGCGTATGGATCACAGAATCCTCAAGCGCCATCAACTTCACAAATTTGGCGGTGTGAGTTGCTGTGTTCGTGATGATCGTTGCCTTTGTGGGCTCAAATCCAGATCCGTAACCCATGATCAGCTCCGTTTGATTGCGATGTTGCCTGGTCCGCTAATTCTAAGACCTGTCAAGTACCTTTCAAACATTGGCGGCACACGATCAGCGCCTATAGCTCCGGTCTTATCAGGTGTTACCTGAAGGCTGCCAATCTTGACGCTCTTGAAATCTTCTAAGCCGCCAAGGCTGATGCCATCAACATTGTTTTTCAAATAAACGGCTAACTCAATCTGAGCACGTTTAATTTGATCAGGGATTTCGGTGTTTGTGTAGTAATCCTCTGTAAGACGAAAAGGAAACCCAGAACTGTAAGAGCGCACGTAGGTGTCTGGCTTGCGAACACCTTCACGAGGCCATTGCCTTGCTTGCGTATCGTTTGTTCTTGCGCCTAAAAATCTTTCGCGATCAAGCCTCTCTGCAGCAGCAGTTAAAGCACGATTGCGCGTGTCATCGTTGCCAGTAGTCCATTTTGATACATCAGAACTACTGATCATGGCCTCTACAAAAGTGTCGGCTTCAGCCAGTGTTATGTAGCTGTTGGCGTTTGCGCCTCCCGCTGTTGCGTCGATTGTTACTGCCATCAGGCGTCACAGTAAAAGTTTTCTGGGCAGGCTTTTCAGAGCTAGAGACTGCCGCTTGTGCAGCAGCCTCACGCTCCTTCATCCGCCTAAAGGCGAATAAACCCATCAGGAGCTTGCGCCTTTGAGAAGAACAAAGCTCAGCACGATGGCTTCACTTGCAGTCGAACCAACGTTGGCCACAGTAATTTTGAACGAACCAGCAGCAATGCTGTTGGCTTGAACGATGTAACTGCCAGCAGTACCGGCAGAACTGTGGTTCACTACAACTACGTCAGTAGCAGTAACCCTGTCGTTGTTGACTGTGAAACTGACTTCAGCAGCACCAGCAAGCTCAGCGCCTGCCATGGTGATCTGACCAGACTCTGTGTTTAGAGTCACGGCAGTTCCTTTATTGGTGGCCTGCGTAACAGTTCCACCAGTAGTAGGCCCTATGGCACTACCAGCTGTTGCCTCAAAAATGGATGACATGGTTAGTTACCTCCGTCAGTCAAGGTTAGATGTGGAAGTAATCCGAGCGATCCCAAGATTGTTGGTCTCGTAAACCTTAGTCCAGTTGCCAACTGTTGAAAGTTGAGCAGCTGTCGGGTTTGCAACTTCAGCAAACCTTGTGCCCATCGGATGATAGACATAGTGAAGGTCGAAACTGAGAGCATCACTTTTAGCCATGATGTCACGATCAGTTTCTGTTCTGAGTGCCATTTGCTCGCCAGAACCAAAAGCCCCGGGCGTAAACAAATAACTGCAATACTCAGTAGAAGAACCAGAACCAGCTGTCTGAACATCCGAACTAATAATAACCCGAAGGCCCATAAAAGTTGGAACCTGCACACTGCCGAAAGCAGGAGCAGTAGAACCAGAATCAGCAGAAGTGTCAGGCTGTCCGTTGTTATCGTAAATGAAGTCGATTGCTCGACGTTCCATTAACGAGTAGTAAACGGAAGGATGCACAACAATTGTTGACAGCTTTTCACCTTGGTCACCCAAAAGTGATTTAGCTTTAACAATCTGACGCGGTCCAAGCTCGGTTGGTGTGTCTCCAGACGCGCCATCTACTGCAAGCCCAGCAAAAGCAGCACCGCTGGTGTCACCAACAGCGCCAAAAATGCCTGCGCAGCAAGACAGCAAGTCTTTTTGACGCTCGTGAGCAATGTAAGAGGCAAGTTTTTGCCCAACAGCAGCCATCGGATCAGAACCAGCCGCCATAGCGGCTAAATCACGCGATTCAATTGCGTTGCCTCTGTGAACTACAGCGGCACGCTGCTTGTCAGCGGTAATTTTGCCTGGAGTCAGCGAAGTGCTGTCTGTCAACCGCTCGAACGTTAAGTTCAAATTTGCGGCGTAGAAAGGGACGTTGATGAAGTCACCACCATCCTCTGAAGCATTCAGCTCCGCCATTGGCTGCACCACACCGCTAGCCAAAAAGGCATCACGCTTAGTGGTCTCCTCTACCAAGTATGGAGTGAAGATTTCAGGGATGATGATGTCAGAGCGAAGAGTCGCCATGACAGATCCTCAAAAAAAGATGTTTACGGTGTGGGCACAGCCCTAAAAGCGCAGCACAGCTTTGCCTTATTACGCATACTAACGGTTCGCGGCAGTTTTCAACCTCTCATACATGTCGCGATCTGTTCTAAACAGTCGGGACTGCTCAGTCAGGTTAAAACTCTCTTTAGCAAACGGGTTTTTTGTCCCTGCAGGAATGTCTCCTGCATAGCTGCGGCCAGAAGGCGCACCACTGCCTTGCGGTTTTGGTGCTTTCTGCATCCATGCCGGAAGTTTTTGTTTTGCCCAGTCGGCAATGGGCGTGCGTTCGTAACCGTCAACGATTACAACCTGACCATCTGGATCTCTTGCGATCTGTTCTTTTAGAACTTGCGTGTTCAGAATCATGTCTGGATCATGAACCACATCACGCAACGCAGTGGCGGCAGGTGACAAAACCTCAAGCTCACGCACTCGGGCTTCTAGCTCTGCAATGCGCTTGTCCTTTTCCGATGACGCCTCACGGAACTGCTGCTCCAAAGCCTGTCTTGCTTCGGTGTACTTGCCCTGTTTTTCCAGGTCTGCTTGTTCCGCCTTAGCTTTGAAGTCCAGTAGCTCCTGAATGTCAACGCCATCGGGGACAGCCTTTGCCTTGGCTACTGCTTTTTTGTACTCATCCAGCAACTCGGCATTTTTTCGCCTCATTGCTTCAAGTTCTTCTTTGTCTTTGTTGGACTCAAGTGATTGCTCCACAGGAGCATTTTGTTCTTCGGACATGAATTAGCCACAGGCTAGGTTTCAAGACCACTTTACCTTTGATGCCCAGAATGCGGCAGATGTTTTGCCCTTCGCGATATTTTTTGCATGGCGTGCTTTAAAAGACTTGCGTTTAGCTTTGTCCGAATCACTCTCGCCTTTGCGCGGAGGTTTCGTCTTAGCGCCCTGTTGACCAAACCGAATGAGCTTCGGTTTATCGCCAACTTTGACGACAACAGCGTGGCTTTTGCCGCTTGAATGGTTCGGCGTACGAATCGGCTTGTCAAAGCCTTGAAACGTGTGGCCTCCACGTTTGATTTGAGCCATTACTTTTTCTTGCGCTTTTTCTTCAACAGATCAGCGTCAGCAGTTCTAGCTCCACCTTTGCCTGACACAAAGCTGTTGACTCTGCCCATAGCCCAAGCAGCCATTGGCACGTTGCGCGAGCCACTCGACAGGTAAGCACCTTGACCACGCCTATAGACAGCAGCTAGCTGGCCATAGGTGAAACGCGACTTATCTGCCTTTTTTTTGAGCGCGGCTTTTGTTGCCTCGCTTAGTGGTTTTCTTTTTGGTGCCACCTTGTTTGGTCCGGGATGCAGAGACGGATTTGATGTCAATGAACTCGCCACGCTTGTAAGCGTCAGCAGTTCGCTTGATCTCACGCGCTTTCGCAGAACGATTTTTAGCACCTGATAGGTACTTTTTAGGCAGGCCAGTGGCCTTGTCCTTTGGGGTTCGTCTCTGCTTGCGTGCCATTACTTTTTCTTCTTCTTGGGTTTTTTCTTACCCATAGCCGACTGAGGCTTCTTAGGTCCGGTGTAACGAGGCATCAGGCGTCTCCCTTTGCTTCTGTTTTAGCAGCTTTGCTTTTAGCAGCAGGCTTACGCGGAGGACAAGACGGTGCAGCCTCTTCCTGTTGCACCTTGAATTTGTACTTAGCTGGGAGGCCCATAAAGATTACGAAGCTGCTCCAAGGTTAGCTCTGATCCGTCCGCACTAACAAATTTGCGGATTGCGTCAGTTGGGCCGTACTTTTTGGCCAGGCGGTTGAAGTACGCAACTTTTTTAGGGCCAAGAACTTCAGCCTTAATTTCCTTGCTTTGATTGTTGAGCCATTGGCCGTAGCTTTGATCTGCAGGCACCATTCCACCTTGTGCGGCACGCTTGCCTGGCTTTGGTGGTGTAAAACCTAGAGCTTCATAATCAGTAATCGGAACTGTTGTTGACCTGCAATTGAAATGTTGAGGCGGTACTGGACCTTTGCCGTATTCAAACTCCTGACCGTCAAGAGAACGACAAATTGCAGATGTTCTTGTATCTAATGTTGCTGTATAGCGGTATTTTTTTGTCACGTCTTGATTTGCCTCATAAGTTTGTTGGCTTGCAGCATTTGCAACCTGATTGATACTTGTCCGCACTAATGCCATTACCTGATTATTTGCAACCGAGGTAAGCTCCCCACCAGCTTGAGCTAATTGACGAACAGACAAGGGGCCTGTATCTCCAAACTGCAAGCGTCCTTTCAATCGTCGCGCAATCTTCTCTGTTGATTCACCAGTCAGCAAACCATTCCGAACAGTCTTGGCAAAAAGATCAGCCTGCGATTCAGCAAGACCACGAAACGACTTGTTCAACACTTTTCCGTTCGGCAGCGTTATCGCTGTTCCTTGCGTTGCGGTCAACTGAAACGTTGCAGGCGCTCCAGTTACAGCAGCCTGCAGGTCATCGCTTAGCGAAACAACGTTAATGGCTGTTGGGTCAACCGTTGCAACAGACTGAGCAAACTGTGGGCTGATTTGAACGCTACGAATCTGATCACGTAGCTCAAGCGGCAAAGGCTTACGCAGCTGTTCCACGACAAACTCAGACTGCAGTTCTGCTAGCCCTTGCAGCTCCTCGACAGCAAGTGCCGTGCTGGCTCCAGCCCAACCCTCTAGCGATTCTTTAAGTTGAGCCAGAATCACACGCAACCTTGCTGCCTTCGCCGGTGCTGATAACTCATCAATGCCACGCAGTTGATCAACAGCTTCTAGGATCAAATCGTTGTAAGTGACAGCAATGCGCTTTGCAACGCTGTTGCTAAAACGGTTTAAATCAACCGCATTTCGATACAGCGCAGCTGGTGTCGTCATGTTGGCTCAAGACCTAGTTCATCAGCTGGTGCAATACACAATGTTGAGACGTCTGCACCATCGCGCAACGCATCACCAATAAAAACAGTCAACTGGTTTATTACGTCAATATCGTAGTTATGAAGAGCCGCTTCAGTAACTCCACAAATTTTGCCATCACAAAACCAAGTAAATCTCACAACCGCAAAATACTGATTGATTAACTGATCTTGAGCAAAATACAAAACTTGTTTGCGTGGTGGCCTTGGTTTTTGCAGCTTGTCTAGCCAACTCATTATTCAGCAGCCTCAACTTCCTCCGCTTCTGGCATCGTGCTTTCTTCTGCTGGTTCTGGTGCTGGCTCAGGCGTGTTCATCTCTATCAATCCACCGTTTTGCGTAGCTTCAAGCTCGTTTTCAACGTCAAAGTCATCACCAAGCACTTCGCCAGCTTCTAGCTGCAAAAGCAAGGTTTCCTGTGTGATCGTGCCAGCAGTATAAAGCTGCAACAACGCTTGGATTTCTAAAGGCTCAAGCCTTGTTCCCATGAAATCACGATTTACCAAACTGCTGCCAGCGTTTGACTCCTGCATATATTCAGCATGAAACCGCAAGCAGTTGTCGATCATGTCTTGCATTTGCTGAGCCACAACCATCATGGTGCTGTCACCTTGGCTGCGATCAATGCGCTTAGCCTCTGCCGTTTCACCAACCAGCTTGGAACCAAGCACAGCAGCCAAACCTAGTTCGTTGATCTGTGACGCAATCTGCTCAAGCCTGCGGAACTGCGCTTCATAGCTATTGCCTGCAGGTTCAATATATTGAGCAGACGCACCTTCTGGTAATGCCAGTGCTTCTCCTGGGCCTGCGCTGATTTCTTCTGCTGACTGCGGAAAACCAAAGATTGCCAGCATTGGTACAGCACTGATATGCAACTGATTGCTCAGGTCAGATTGCACTTGATAGTGCTGCAGGTTTAACTCAGCAATATCAGCAAGAGGTGGAATCGACTCCAGCACTCCCATGCGGTTCGAGTAGGCAACACTAAAAGGAATGTCACTCAGACTTGTGCGGCCCTCATCAACAACTTTAAAATCACCTTGCTGATCTTTTTGGTGAATCTCAAAAGCCCCAGGGGTTAGAACTCTGACTTGCTCAACTTGCTTTTCACCATACAAACCATCAGGGACAACAATTTTTTCCTGCAGCCTGAGTTGCGTTAGCTGTTGCTTGCCATCTTTTAACTCTGTCCGCCAACCTAAAATATTTTTTGGGCTCACCGTTACCCAATAAGGACGACCGTTATCACCAGCTTTTGGAGCATCTACAAGGACGCCAACGTGTCCATATCGGATGCAAATCCTGCTCGTCTGAAACAACCACGTCTGTAAGTCGTTGCCTTGCAAGTCAACGTCAAACAGCTGCTCACGGATTACGTCTGAAACATCGTCAAGGCGCACAGGTTTACGCGTCAGCATCCCTGCCAACATGCGTTCCAGCCTGACGTAATACGGTGCAAGCACTGACCGTTGCAGTCTGTTGTCGTAAGCCTCGTCAAGTTCTCTTGGTTCTTGCGGCAAAAACTTGCGGTGGCCTTTACGAATTCCGTAAGTGCCACTGAGCATTATTTCGATCAAACCCCAGTGGGGTTCTTGATTGACCCATGACGAATTCGGGTCATTGACCTGAGTGACGTTGCCAATACGTTGCCGCCCAGAGAAACCCGAATACACAGCCAAACCCGCCTAGTGCTTGCAGTTTAGTAAAGCCTAATGCCAGTGCCTCTACCAGCACGCG
>Ga0208157_1000625_pt1 | contig 18302 bp, 32 predicted proteins | sample 5_EtaG_FD_184077 | JGI IMG/M metagenome (GOLD analysis project Ga0208157, IMG submission 184077) | Marine viral communities from the Subarctic Pacific Ocean - 5_ETSP_OMZ_AT15132 metaG (SPAdes) (version 2) | ecosystem: Environmental > Aquatic > Marine > Oceanic | place: Pacific Ocean | collected...
GCATAGGGCCTGTTTTCACATTTGAACTTTTAACAGTGATATGCACCCGAACAGAAGCGGGATTAATTAAAGCGGTTTGCATTTTTCCTTAAAAAGCGGGTAAGAAAAATGAGAGACAAAAAAAAAAGTCCCTCAGTCTCGGAACTGGTGAGAGATCCGAGAAGGAGAGAATTTAAAAGCGATTAAATTAGTATCTAATCGGGAATAATTCGACAGTTAAACGCCTAGCAGCATCGAAAGAATTACGGCAATCATTAAGGGCTAACTCCCATTCTGTGGCATGCACTTGGCAACGCCTAACAAAATCGGCTTTATACATTTGAAGCGTAATTTCATTACTTTCTTTTGAAGCCTTAAGGGCCTCATAGGCTGCTTTGTATTCTTCAAAGCCTTTTTTGTAATCGGCTTTGTTTTTTTTGGTGGCGTTGATGTCAAAAGTCATTTTAAAAGCGGGTAAACAGTTGAGGGATAGTCCCTCAGTCTCAGAACTTAAAAAGATCTGAGAGGGAGAGAATTAAAGGCCCGTGAACGTGTGGCCGAGTTGGGTTAATGCGTCGATATCAGATCTAAGTAGGCTTTTACGCCTGGTGAGCTTTTTAATGGCTCGGTCTAGGTCGTCGTCGATAATGCAAAGTCTCTCGGTGCCACAGATAGAGCGGACCTCTAAAGGAATAATCATTTTTAAGTTTTCAAGGTGCTAACGACAAAAGCGGGCTTGCCGTTGTCGACAATCTATCAAATAAATTGCGATCTAATAACGGCTTACTTCTATTGCTTACTAGTAATAGGAAGGAAAAATATTTTTAGCCTAGTGATATCAAGGCTTTTGGGAGAATGTTAAATAATTGTTAATTTTTATTATTAGGTAGCAATAGATATATGTACATTTGATACATATTTATGTGATCAATATTACATGTAACATTTTATACACCGAATTTTGTGAGATTTTTTTTGTGAGATTTTTTGTGTGAGAAAACCCCTTAAACCGATAGGCCGCAAGAACGGCAATAAACCACCTTCTAGCAAGAACTGCAATAAACCGATTGCTTGCAAGAACGGCAATAAAATTTAAATTTAATTTTGAGTTGTAGGAACCAGGATATGTTGAGCATGTTTAGAAGTGCGAGAATCAGGCCACCGAACTGTGTAATAAAAACAGGTCCGACCAATTTTATTTAGCTTTTCTTGGACCTCAATAATCGTTCCAGCTATCGAACCAGTTCTTACAGCTAAACCAGTATTTTGTTTTTTATTTACCTGATCGTTTATTTGATACTTCTGCATTAATGATTTAAAAATAATATTTAGTGTAGCAACGGCAATAAAAAAGACCCCGAAGGATCTTAGTTTTTTATTGATTCAATTGCTTTGGGATATTCTTTATCCCATTTACTAGGAATTAATTCAGGGCCACCAATTAATTGTGATCCGTCATACCCAGGAAGGGAACGTGAACCCCAAGCATTTAAATTTGCTTTACCAAAATGTTTATTGGCATTGTCAATTGCTTCTTGTAAACCATGAGCAATTATTTGGCAATGAATAATTTCTTTTGATTGAACAAGAGTTAAATTAACAAGTCTAGGTTCAGAGAAAAGAGGATATTCCATAGTTAGTTTTCCTCCTTTTCAAGTTCTTTCGCATATTCAGAGCAAGTCTTACCAAATACATCTGAAACTACTTCAACTCCCCTACAAATTGCTTCTATCTTTTCAATGAATTCCTCCATTGATTTTTGTTTTGAATCAATTTCATCCTGACTAGCAGAATTAGCCATTGCTATTCGCTCGTCAAAATCGGGATACAACAAAAATTGATAATGCAAATCTCTAATAGCATCTACTCGCATATTGAATAGACGGTCTAATTCTTTTTGCATTTCTGGTGTTGGTTCTTTAGCCATTAGTTTTCCTCCTTAGTAGCTTTTACAGAAAGTGCTTTACCAGTTGCTTGATTAGTAAGAATTACACTTACAGCCGCAATAGCACACATAGATGCTGGATTGCTTTCAGTAATTTGAAGAACAGTCCCATATTCTGCATGTAGACCTACTACACCATCTTCAAAACAATGAATTTTTGAATCATCATCATAAGGTCTAGTACAAATTACAAAACCAGGAGCATTGTCAGTAAGTCGATTACAAAAATTTGGCTTATATGGAGCAGAATCAATTTCTGCCCAATCAAAAGATTGCATTACATGTTCAACGAAAGTTTGAACATTTGGCCCTAAAGGAAATTTGGCTTTAGCCATGATAAAAAAAACGTAAGCGGGATTTAGGACTAATATAGTCTTGTCGACAATCTACAGGCGACTAAAACAAGTGTCAAGGGGAGTTCTAGGGGGAGTAAAAAATAAAACACCAGTAATAGCAGTAAATCTATTTGCTATAACGTCGGGCTCATAACCCGAAGGTCGCAAGTTCAAATCTTGCCCCCGCCATTTCAATCACAGCCCCACTTCAGGGGCTTTTTTATTGTCTATAACTAGGTTTTTTTAGCCTCCTATGGACATATTCAGTTCTCACCTTTACACTTCCGTTAACACCCATAAACAGTTCCAAGGGGAGTTCCAAGGGGAGTAAATGCCAAACCGCTTTAAGTCTTGGGAGGCTGCTATTCAAGAATTAAAAGAAATTAACTCTCGTTACATGCTCAGACGGGAGAAAAAAACGCCTTGGCTGCAAATAATTGATAAACAAACAAAACAACAATTTTCACTAAAACCAATAAGAGGGCATGACAACATGCCAGAAGTTTGGAAAGTAGTTGAATTAATTACTGAGATAAAAAATAAACCTTGGCCTGATAAACCAATAGAACACTTGCTACAGGTCTTAGAAGATCCAGAGTCCGATACTGAAGAACTTCAATACTCATGGGAGGACATTAGAACTTATACGCTTCAGCATTGCTTGAACAAAAACAAGGGGATAGATCCCAATGTGAAATGTGACTTAAATCATTTAGTTAAATTAAAACCACCTTTTCAATGGGCTGATATTCGATGTTGGGTATATGAAAAACAATTAGAAAAAAGAGCGTTTAGGAATCGACTTGATTCTTTGGCACAAGTTCGACTGGCTTTAACTAATAAGTATGGAAGTGAACCAAATTTCCTAAAGCAAGAAGAATTATTAAAACTCCGAGAATTACATCGACTCGCATATAAAAAAGAAAATAAATATATTTCAAGTGATTCATATCTTAGAGGGATACCAACTAAGGACCAGCTTGAAGAATATTTAGAGTCGCTAGATAAAAAATTTAGGCTTGAAAAATGGGCTATTGCTTGCCAAGCAAATTGGGGATTAAGAAACCATGAATTATTTCATGCCTCAATTATTAAAACTACAAATATTGAAGAAGGATTATATAAAGGGCATCTTTATGTACCAGGGGAGTGGAGAACCAAAAGCTTTGAACATTGGGTGTGGCCCCTTTTTCCTGGCTGGATAGATAAATTTAATTTGATGGATGATTTTGAAGAACTTAGAGGGCAGTTGAGAGAGAGAATTAAACCCAAGATTGTTTCTGCTTTTGACAAGGAGGAAGAATGGGTTGAGGGAAATCCTCAAGATCCTGGGGTTTGCGTCAACAACAAACGGCTTGGGGAGTGGATAATGCGGCGAATGAAGGATTACTTGCCGCCTTTGTATGGAGCCGTACCAGACGCTAAGGGATTGCCCCAAAAAATAGAGCCTCAACGAATCACGCCTTATGACTTAAGACATAACTGGGCGATACGTCATGCGACTGACCCCAGTTGTGCTGGTATCACTGAAGAACAGGCAGCCAGGGCTATGGGGCATAGCCTTGACGTGCATAAGAAAAACTATCAGAAGTGGGTTAGCGTGACCGAGGCGAGAAGGCAATCTATGACTGGTATAGCGTTTCCTACATAAACCCAATGCTTGCCAGAACTTCGCTTAACCACTAGCTCCCAAGAACTTCTTTTACTTTTAAATCAAAAATACGTTGAGCATTTTTCTTCACTGATTGATTACTTGTTTGTTTGAACTTGTAGTGACCTGGATTGTATGTAGGTAATCGTTCTAATTGTTTAAATACTGGTATTAATCCCTTACCCTTAGTAACTTTATAAATACCTGCTGGTGGTAAAGATCTAGTAAAAGATTGTCCAGATTTTTTATTTAAACTACGAATAAAATCAGCTTGTTTTTTAGCTCCTTTAGTATCAAACTTGCCAGATTTACCAATACCAATAGGAACATGAATATATGAATCTGCTGTTCGATAATTTGTTTTACCAATGTATTGATTAGTTCCACGAAACTGTTCCATTGCTCTTACTCCCCATAAGGCTCTTGAATATTCACCTCTAGGAAGTCGGCCCCAATAACCAACATTCTTATTAGGAAGTACAGGCAACATGTAATGACTAGCACTAATCTTGCTAGTTCTTTCAGCCATAGATTTTTGAAATCTTGTTCTTGTAACTGGGCCACCAATTATTTGAGGTAATAAATATTCAGAAGGTGGAGTCCCTTTTGGTGCTTCATCCTTATGTTTAATTTCTGTGTAGTCACTCCCTGAAGACCTAATAACAGAAGCTTTGGATCTTCTAACAATGAATTTTCTAGTTTCTCTGCCAACATCTTCAAAAGTACTTTCCATGTGATCAATAAGATCATGTTGTACTTCACTGGCTAGACTGACATCTTTTCTATTACGACCATTAAGAGTTAAAGAAGCAATAAAGGGAAGTTGTCTTTGCTGAAGAATATCTATTTTATGAATTAAATCCTTACCGTTAAAAGATATAGAAGCTGCCATAACTCAAATAAAGTGGTGGCTTTCGCTGCAAACAAACCTCACCCGCTTAAAAGATCAGAATGTAGCAATATCGGAAAGCCTACCAACATCATAATACTATTTATTCATTTTTTTTCAGTTCATTGATCATATTTAAGATTTTAGAAAGTCCTTTCGGATCAATTTCATTCAAAATATTAATTAGTTGCTTTTCATCTAATTGTCCAAATAATAATCTAAAGATTTCATGTATAGATTCATTATCAACTTCACGACCAAAATCTTTATCTAGTATTTTCCAAAATTCATGTTGTATTGCCCATGTTAAGTGAAAGCTGAGTGGGAAATCATCAAGACAAGACCATACCTCTCCCATCTTTTTTGCATTTTTTGTTAAATCTCTTAGCTCTTTAAGAGTAGTTTTTTTAGTCATAGAAAAAATCCCCGCATTTAGAAATAAGTTTTTTAGCGAAATAATTTTTATATATCCAATCTTGGTTATATCCAACTTTAAAATAACCTTTACGAGCGATATTTATAAAATCATCCATGTCGTTTCGCTTTTTAATATAGATATTTCTAAGTAATTCTCTTTGTTTTTTCTCATGTAAATACCTACAACTATCTAAAAGTTCTATACCTTGATCTGTAAGGACTATGTATGTATATCCTAAATGTTGCTCACCTATATATTCTTTTTTATGTTCCAATAGACTTTCATATTGATCTTCTTCTAAATAAAATAGTTCAAATTCATTAGTTTTTATATTTATTAAATATGTATATAGATTTTGATAATTCCCAAAATTGTGCCTACCTCCAAATATGAGGTCTAAACTTTTTGTGTTTGGTGGGGATAGATAATATTGCTCCAAAATATGTTCATTCCAATCATAAGCATTTTGGATTTGATCTTTATATTTAATCAAACAATCAATATAATGTTGACTATTGCGATGTCGAGTAGTAAATCCTTTTTTAAATTTATCAATATCTATAAGATCAGAGTTTAATTCTATACTAGGAAGTTCTCTAATATCCATACCTGGTTTCATAAGATCAGGAAACCAATAATCCTTAAATCCCTGCTTTTTACACTTTTCTGGGATAGGAGGTAGTAATTGAGTATATTTATATTTTGGTTGAGTTCCTTGGTCTATTGCTCCTAAAAATACTCCTGATGTTGGTTGATTTTGTCCTTTATAAAAAGATACGTTATCACCAACTATGAATCCATCTATTACAGTTGAAGTCTTAATTAAGCCTGTATGTTTCTTATTTAACAATTCAATGGATTTCAAACAACTATTTAAAAATTTTCTTTGACTATAAATAGAGTTTTTAAAATTTTGTTTGATAGAGTCGCTAGAACTTTCTCGTCTTAAAGTTTCTTCTTTTTGTAATTCTTCTAGTTCACCTTCTATTTCTTCAATTTCTTTTTTTGTTAAAGAGAATCCACATTCAGGACAAGATTTAGCAAATTTAAAAACATGATTGCATTGTTTACATGTTTTTACTAATGGATTCTTCTTTTTCTGTCCATAAGGTATATCAAGATCTAAAGTCCAATCTCTAAACTCATCGACGAAACCATGAGTAATAGTATTATTCACATGATCTAAAATAATAGCGGTTTTATTCTCCCCAGGTCTTAACACTCTTCCTACTTGCTGCCTATAAAGAGCTTCGCTATTGGTTGGACGCAAAAGAATTGCTCCTTCGACACAAGGTAAATCTGTTCCCTCACTAATAACATCAACAGAAATTACAACATGAATAATATTATTTTTTAATTTATCTAATATAATATCTCTTTCAGAATTAGGCGTATCACCTGTTAATAAAGCAGCTTTAATATCTTCATCAAGAAATCTTTGTAAAATTAATTCTGCATGTTGAATATCAATACAAAAAACAACAGTAGGCTTATCTAATAAATATTTTTTATAATGAGAAACAGCATTACCTGTTATTGTTTTATTTTTTACTAAATTAGATATATCTTTTTTTAAATAATCATTCCTTTTTAATTTTAAATTAGAAAAATCTAATTGATTTGGAGAAGCATAAACTTTATGTTTACATAGATAACCTTTATCAACCAAATCAACAACTTCAGGGCCATTTATTAAAACATCAAAATAACCTTTTAAAGATTTACCATCTAATCTCATAGGTGTTGCAGTAACTCCAATTCTAGTGGCTTTTTTATACTTGTTGACAACATCTACCCAAGTTTTTGCAGCGACGTGATGGGCCTCATCAAAAATTATATAGTCAGGAATAAATTTTATTCTGTGCATCCGTCTTGACAAGGTATAAATAGATGCGACTTGCAATGAATGATTACTTGGTAAATGAGAGGGTGCTATAACACCATACTTAACATTAATTTGATTTAATTTATTACAAGCTTGAGTAACTAACTCTCTTCTATGTACAAGAATTAAAACTTTTTTTTCTTGATCAATTAAATATTTACTAATTTCAGAAAATACAATTGTTTTACCACCACCTGTAGGAAGAACTAATAGAGGAGATTTTTTTGAATTATCTAATGTATTTTTTAATTTCTGTAAAACATCTTTTTGGTAAGAACGTAATTCAATCAATACTTTTTCCTCCAGTGTTTGATGAGTGTTTTTAGTTCTTGGATACGCTTTTCAGCTTGAGCAATTTTTTCAGCAGTAGTCATTTAATAAATTGAGCCGCTTTATAAGCAGCTTCAACTTTTGGTAAATGCCATCTTTTAGGACTTCTAGGATTCTTTGGATAAATCCTTATGTAATGCTCACCTAAAGAAAAAAGATCTATCTGTTTAGCAAAACTGCCACTAGAAATCTTTAAGTACTTGGTGATCTGAACAGTTGTAACCCAAGGGGAATTCATAATAGTCGTTGCGTAATATTAATGCTATAGATCAATAAATATCGTTGTTATCGAAACTCTTTTGTTTAGTGAAAGGAGTCACATTAGAAGCTTGTTCCTTTGGAGGAAAACTAATATCAAAACGCAAAACAGTTACTTCAATACTTGAACCTTCAGAGCCATCATTCTTTTGATAAATGTTTTGTTTACCAGTTCCATTGACAGTAACTTTCATGCCTTTTTTTAGGTTGTCTAACACTCTTGCTGAAGAGCTACCAAATACGGCACACTTCAACCAAGTTGTTTCATCTTTACCTGTATTGACGGCAAGATTAAATTTTGCTCCTGGGATAGTACCAGCTTGAAAAGCTTCTGGCTCGTTACCTAAATTGCCAGTTGCGTTGATAATTAACATTAGTTTTTTTTGTAGTAGTTTTTTAAGTAGTTAGACATGATTTCTTTAAGTGCTGGACTTATTTGTTCATGCCCTTTATCAATCATGTACTTTCCAAAAAGTTGAGAAAGTTCTTTATCTATACGAGCCATAACACGTGGGTAGCGGTACTCGTATTCTTCATAGGAAAGGATTTCTGGAGTCATTGACTAAAAAGGCATTGCCTTAAGTTCCTGAGTCTTATCATCAATTAATTTGGCTACAAGTTCTGCATTGTTTTTAAATAAAAGATTTGTAGACCAATACTTGTCTCTCTTTGGTTGAGTACCAGGAAAAACTTTTTCATGGAAAGTAGCTAACAACCAATCAGATTCGCTTGGATAGTTTTTGTTAAAAGTTCTGATCATATCAATAAAATCCTTTTTTTCCTTCTCAGTCAATCTCGCTCCAAAACCAGGATGAACAACAGGCTTAGAAGGGTCTCTGACTGGATCTCCTTGTGGTTGTGGTTGCGTATCAGTAACAGTATTTTTCAAAGCTGTATCCCTAACTTCCTCTTGACTCCACATTTCATGTGCCAAGGCAAATGTGAAACAAGCACAAGCACAAAAGGCCCTTCTGTGATTATCGGTGAGAACCCTTGATGAAATCTCTGAAAATTTAACTGGATTATTTCGATGATCCATTATGGGATATGGAAAATCTGCTGTTGCTTCTTTTTCAGGGCTAGTGAAATAACAAACAAAGAAACCAGTTCCATTTGGTGCAGACCAAACAAAGTTGGAACTTTCACTTTGACGTAAATTAAATTCCCAACCAGGAGCGTTTTGTTTTATTAGCTGAGTAATTTTTGCCCAAGAGGTGTAATCAATCTGACGATTACCCATATTGATGTGATTGACATCATCTTTTGTTATCAGACCTGAAAGATCAGGGATAGTCATAATTTTGGATTGTCCTGAATAGTTTTTAGAGTTTTTTTGATGCAGTGAAAGTGAGATTCGATGACCTCACGTTGTTGTACCGACATGTATTTCTTATGAGATTCACATTCTTTGAAAGTACGTTCGGCAGAATGAAGTTCTGCAAAAGTTCTATCGAAAACGTCATTCAAATAATCGTAGACATCGGAACCGATTTTTTCTGGCTCCAAATAGGGAAGTCGAAGGCGTTACTGTTACGGTATAACATTATGTCGACAAGTCAACTAGGTATTTTAGTGAGTATATATTCCTTGTATAAAATGTACTAAGGATGAACTATTTCTAATAATTTTGCGTGAACCTTTTCCATCTTTTCAGGTAAAGGCTGATCAACAAGAGACCTATAAGCACAAACCATTGGACACTCCTTGTATTTATTTAGAACGAATCTAACTGTTTCTTCAGTTGGTACTGATTCACCTATCAAGATAGCCTGAGCCATCTTTAACAACTCCTTTTCTTCAATTCTTTTGATTGACTTTGCTTTTTTGATTTGTTCCCAAGTCTCTTTATTGTTCATCATGTTCTCAGTTCCAACCCATCGGAAAGTTGAAGCTAAAGCCTGTGAAAATTCAAGCAACAAATCCTCTGTGATTTTTTCTTCTGTTGCATAAATAGGATTAACAGGCTGAAGACCTTCAAAAATTTCTATGAAATCTACGTAGGTAGCGACTCGACCATCATGAGTGCGATAAGGATCAGCTTTTTTTAAACGCTCTCTAATTCTTAATTCAGGAACATAAGTAAATTTTTCTTCATTAGCTATTTCATCCATCATTCCAGCTAAAGATTTAAAAACTTGTAAGTATGGCTCAATCGTGTTGGTTTCTAGTTTATGGATTTGTGAATTATGTGGTCCTATTCCTCCTCGGTAATGATTGAACTTATGAAGATCTTGAATTGATAATTCAGTGTAGTTTTTCCTCCAGGTCCCAATACTGGTTAAGTCTCCTCTTTTCTTGTGATCGAGTTGCTCTCGAATAACCATTGATGAGTTTTTACTCTTTGGCAATAATCTAACGGAACTTGTCGACAAGTCTAGTAATATGGGCCGCCTTTACAAATGAACCCTGACATAGCTTGATTTCTTGTAAAAACTGAAACAGTTTTTGGAGGGTAACAGAGTGTTTTCTGTAATTATTTACATTAAGTAACAGCAATGTTTCATTTGTTCTTTCCCGTTTGCCATCTTCTTAACTCGCTCCTTAGTCGCTCGTTGTCATGCAAAACATCAACAAGAAGTGAATGTGGATCATGGCAAGTAAGTATCTGTTCTTTCAACTCATTCTTTCTGGCCTCTGTGGAGCGAGTCATGGATCTCACCGCTTTGGGTCAACCCTATATTAACAGATTACAAAATGTTTCATTATCTTTTCGCAACGCTATTGACACCAGATACATTCTGAGTCATTTTGTTACTACCTAGTAACACCACTGATAGCGTATGGCTACGGAAATGATACGGGTTGATTCGGATGTGATACACCAAGCACTGAAGAAAAAGCCCAAATACCTAAGTAAGGCAGGGTATTTCAGTCAATTAATAGAATCGGCTATTGCAGAAAATGCTATAAAGACAATGGACTGCGAGCGTGAGCGAGCTTCTAAGATTCTTAGGGATAGGGATAGTTTGAAAGGGGAAGGGATATCCACAGACCTTTCTAATCAGATAGAAGAATCAATAAAAACAAGTAAAGAAGTTAAAAAGAAACCTGCTTACTCAGAAAGCTTTGAAAAGTTTTGGTCAACATTTTTATCTGCACCAAAAAAATCAGTCGGATCTAAATCTGAAGCCTTTGATGCTTGGAGAAAGGCTCTCAATGATGAGTCGGCTGAAAGGCTCATTACAGCCCTTTTAGCGAACATTAATGATCAAAGGATAAAAGAGTCAGTCGATGAGTTCTATCCAAACCTGAAGCAAGCACACTCATGGCTGAAGAAGAAGGACTACTCAGCATGGCTAGATGTTGTTACTGTTAAGCAACCAGTACAGAATGGGGTAATAATTTATGACTAACAACATCGAAAGGAATTACGGCAAACTTTATGACCCACCTTCTGCCAATACTTTTATTTGGCATGTAATCCCGAAGGGTTACAAACCAGGCACAGCTACTAGCTACGAAAGAACAGGTAGTCCAGATCCACAAGGCTTAACCAGTAGAGGTTTTACTTTGGTTAATCCTGTTCAAATGGGTCGATACGATGAAAATGGCTACTACCACACTTACAAACCTGGAGTAGAAGGCTGTTTTCCAGGCAAGTATGTTCAAGTTTTAAAAGGAGAGGACGCAATAGACGCAAAGAACCAATACGAACGAAAGAAAATTTACGAGCGTTATCCAGCCAAAGAAGGCATGGAGGTAAAAGTATGAAATTAATCATGCCAGAACTACCTAAAACTGGGAAATGGCTACCTGTTGTTCCTGGTATTAAACACTACGAAGAATCAGGTTATTTTTTTAATGATCAACCTATTGCTCACAGAATTTCTGAAGTCATTATTTCTAAACCTGAAAGAGATAATTTTCAAAAGTTGAGGAATGGTGAATTTGGTGAAGATAAACAAGTCAATCTTTTATGTGCAATTGAAAGGGGCTTAAAAGCTCATGCGTTCCTAGATCATTACCATCGAGGGCGTTCATATAATGCGACTCCATATCAAGAACTATGTGCAAATCTTTTAACCCTTGATCTGTGGGATGAGTGGGAAGTTGTTGCAAGCGAGTACATGCTTGTGGATTTAAAAAGAAGTATTGCTGGAACATGCGACATGATTCTTCGACATAAGGTTGAAAAAGATCGTTATGCAATTGCAGATTTAAAAACTAAAAGCCCTGCATACAAGAAAGATGGAAGTCCAAAAATACCAAATAAAAAAAATTATTCAGCCCAATTAGGTGGCTACATTAATTTATTAAATTTAACTTGGCCTGAGTTAAAAGTTGAAGATTGCTTTGTTATTTATGCCAATGATTTAATGGCAGAAATTCATACTTATTACGGAAGAAACTATTACAACTACATCGACTGTATAGAAACTTACGAGGGATGCAGGGCAGCGTTCTTTAAAGAGATGGAGGATATTTAACAATGAACAAGTTTTTAGACTGTCTTAAACGGTTGTTATCCCGTAATAGTAATAAACCAGTACCTCCCAAGTGTCCCGACTTTATCCCTGACAAAGAGGAAATGTCCTGGGTTGATCCTGCTCAATATCAAGAATTACATAAACAAGCTGTAGATGCTTTTGATCTGGCAATTGAGCATCCATACGCTTTAAAAAATTGTAAGACCTTTTATGAAAATTGTTATTCAAAGCCATCAGCAACTAAAGAGTTTAACGATTGGGAACAACCAGAATTTGATAATCCTCTTTTTTAATGCTAATACCTAATCCACATAAATTAATTAGAAATTCTGATGGAATTATTGTGGGTGAAAATGTTTATGAAGAAGATTATATAGAGATACCAGAGGAGGAAATAGAAGAATGAAATGCCCCAAATGTGGTAGTGATACTACTCAGACTAAGCATACAATTTTAAATACAACTATTTCTAATAAAGGAGAAACTATTAGGAGAAGAAGGAAATGTAATCATTGTGGATGTTTATTTACGACAAGAGAATTTACAAGTGATGCAGTAGCAAAATTATTAACTTTAAAAGATTTAATGTTATCAGAAACAAAGGTTAATGATACAGATAGTTTTTTAGATAATGTTATAGAAGATTTAAAGACTGGGATAACAAATATTCGACGAGTAAAAAATACACTTAAACACCATGTAACCAGCAGAGAAGATCTGTTAAAGGATTTAAAGGGGCAAAGATATGAATAAGCAAAAGAACAAAGGTGACGCTGCTGAGAGGGAAGCGGCAAAGCTATTAGCAGAAGCTACGGGTCTTCCAGTAAGAAGAAAGCTCGGAGCTGGTAGAACTAATGCGGCTGGTGGTGATACAGGAGACTTAGAAGGAATACCCAAAACAGTTATACAGATCGCTAGTTATTCAAACCCCAATGTCCCTTGTTTGAAGAAACCTAGAGAAGTAGAGCTTCAAAGGAAGAACGCTAAAGCCAAATTTGCAGCATCAATAGTTCGATGGCCCAGGGTGCGTGGCCCTGATAAATGGCGAGTTGTATTAACTATTCCGCAATTCGCAAAACTCCTTATGGCTGCATTAAAGAAATGAAAGAATTGCGATTAATTGATACTTTTTCTGGCATAGGTGGTTTTAGTTATGCAGCCGAAAAGTTAGTAGGAGGATTTAAAACAGTCGCATTTGTTGAATGTGAACCTTATTGCCAGAAAGTATTAAACAAACATTGGCCTGACGTACCTATCTATGACGACATCAAAACCTACAAACCAGAGCCATATTCCGCAGAGGTTTTAGTGGGTGGTTTTCCTTGTGTCGATATTAGTTGGGCTGGAAAACAGGCTGGAATAACACAAGAGACAAGATCAGGACTTTTCTATGAAATCATTAGACTCATTCGCTTGGTACGACCAAGATTCATCGTTTTGGAGAACGTGGCAGCGATCCTTAGTAACGGAATGGGAGTTGTACTCGGAGAGTTGGCCTCGGCAGGGTATGACACAGAATGGGCTTGCATTAAAGCAAGTGATGTGGGAGGCTCCCACCGCCGAGATCGTTGGTGGCTTATTGCCTACCCCAATAGCAAGCAAGAACATAGAACAGAAAGTGAAATTCAAACAGGGAGGAACACCACTCTTAGCGGCACTACTACCAACCCCGACAGCACGAGATTACAAGGATTCAGGGCTAAACATGAATTACAAAAAAGCAGCAAAGAAAGGTCGTCTACCTGGCGTAATTGTGGAATCACGCTCGAACAAGACTGGAAACGATACATATCTAAACCCACGCTTTGTAGAGGAGATGATGGGATACCCAATTGGCTACACAGAAGTCCAAGATTAAAAGCACTAGGAAATTCATTATGTCCACAGGTTGCAGCGATTCCGCTTCAACGAGTTAAAGATCTTTCAATGCTATGAAAAAACTATCAGATACTATTGGATCTTTGTTTGTTTATCGCTCTCCAACTAATTCAAAAGAAGCGATGAGGAAAAATTTAATGGGTTTATCTAGTAGAGAACTAAAAAAAATAACAGGTATCTCAGCACATTATTCAAAGGCAGTTGTTATTAGCCGCTACCTTAATGAGAACTTTAGCCATTTGTAATTCCTCGCATCGACTCATCTGACGACGGACCTCAACACAATGAGGACAATTGCAAGTCTCTACAGTGGGTAGTTTCTTTTGTTCCATTTCTCAAAGTTAGCCATTTGTTCAGCAAACTCTCTGTAATTAGTTATTTCATTCCACAAGCCTGTAAAAGTATTCCTGTGGGGATGACCAACTTTATCTCTCTCATCGAGCAAATATAGTTCATTCATAATCTCATTTCTTGCGGCGTTATCTATAACCGATTGTGGGATAGCCATTAGCACTAGACAGTAGTTAATATAATATTACGAATAGATAACAAAATTGCTTATGGCAAATCCCGTAAATCCCACAAAACCAAAGCAAGCAGAAATAGATATACATGAAGAAGATGACACTCCCGACTATCAAGAGAAGATTATGTTTCTCATTGGAGCTGGAGCAAAATCACTAATTCTTCTCTGGTGTTTATGTATTTTAAGCCTTGCCTATATAAAGTTGCCATCAAAAATATTTGGGATGGATTGGCCCGATCAACGTGTGGATGCGACTTTTGCGGCGGGTCTTTTGGGAAACGTGCTCGCAGGATTCGGAATTAGTGTTGGAGCAGGAGGAGGAAAGAAAAAGAAGAATGGGGAAAGTGGGGCAAGCTCAAACGGTGATGGAAATACTGGTAACGGCCCACAAACTCAAACTATAAGAGTTGAGCAACCATTAATTATTCGTACTGAAGCACCAAGGACTACCACAAAATGAAACGACTACTAATTCCTTTTCTCTTGCTTAGTGCTGTTCCAGTGCAAGCAGATATGCGGCACTCAATCACTACATCAGCAAAAGTCCAGTTGGATCAGGCGTATTCTTCGGTTTCGAGAATCGGGACAACTTACAGCGTTACAGGCAACAACATCACCCCAAGCACTACTGTTTCAGGTACTACAACCTCTGGTGCTATCGGAGGCTTGACGGCTGACAGTCTTACAGCAGGAGTCCCAGCAATTGTAGATACTGACTTTGCCGTAACAACAGCAGGATCAGCTTATTCAATGACAGAAAGTCTAACTGTTGGTGATGCAGTTCAAAGTGCAACTACTGTCACAGGTGGTGTTGTACCTGCATTACCTTCTTTAGGTGTAACTGTTACAGGTTCTGGAGGTGTGTCAGGTGGAACGATTACTTCTTTAAGTTCTGGTGTTCATACTTGTGCTGGCACAATGGGAGCTGGTTCTAGTTGCACAGCCCAGACTATTGTTGAGTCAGTTGTAGATTAGTTTTGAAGCGTTATTTACTGCTGTTGTTGTTATTAAATAGTTGGCAAAAGCCAGTCATAGCAGTGCCTGTGGTTCCTAATTTTTCTAGCGGGTCTATGTCAGCCGTCACACGTACCACTCAAAATATTACAGAAAATATTGTATCCACAGATTATAATACAGGCCATTCTCTTAGTATCACTGGGGCAAATTTAGAAATAGATGGATCAACACTGTTACCTGACCCTACAACTATTAACCAAACTGTAAATGGAACGACTTACCAATGGACTGGAGCCGATCTAACAACAATGCCCAATGTCTCAATCAAAAATGCAGGGGCCGCCTTTCAACTTCAAATGTCATACCAAGGAAGTGGACTTGCCAATATAACAAATATTACAAGACAAACTCAGGTAGAAAGCGTTACAGAAACTACCTCTACATTCTCTCAATAATATTCGCACTTAACCCTTTAAAAGTATTAGCAAATACCTCCCAAACAGCAGCTCCTGTCGCTAATTCTAGTGGTTCAGTGACCAACATGGCTATACAATCCTTGCAAGGTAATATGATACAAAATCAGTACGGTAATGGAATAGTTTGCCAAGGCCCAATGTTAACAGCATCACCATTCTTAACTGATAGTTTTCAGCAACAATTACCCCATGAATATTGGTACAAATCACCTGTCTATGATGACGATGGAAATATTACGTATTACCAAGATGTTCGTACAGGTCAAAAAGATTCTGCAAGTTTAAATTGGGGTTTTAGTATTACTTTTTCTATGCCATTAGATAATTCTTTACAGAAAAGATGTAAGAGAGCTGCTGATACTCGGATAGCGATCCAAGAACAAGTCCTTGCTGATAAACAATTATCGTGGCACGTAGCCCGTTTGAAGGAGTGCGGTGCGCTTAAGAAATCAGGAATTGAATTTGCTAAAAATTCTGTCTTTTATTCTTTGTGTGAAGACGTTTTAGTTCTGCCAAAAATGGGGCAAGTCTTACCTCACAGACATAATATCCCACCTATTTCTTCTTTTTTAAAGGAGGAAGTCCTCGTTTCTCCCGATAAGAAATAGTTCGTCTTTCAGATAAGTTTAGACGTTCCACTTTCTTACCTAATATCTTTTTAACTCTATTTACTATCTGCTTGATGATCGGTTTAACGGCCTTCAATAATATTGGTGTAGATAGTGCAGCCGTAGTAGCCACAAGAGTAATTCCCCCCGTTCTCACCACCTGGGGAACCGTAGGTATCGCATCAATTATTTGTTGTTGAACATTTAATTTTTTATATCTAGTTACACAACGACTACCAACCAATTCATACTTGATAATTTGTTTAGTACCTTCCTCTACTTTTGTCCCAACTTCAGGAGCACCATCGGGAGGACAATCTTGTGGCTTTGCTTTTGGTACTTCTGGTGCTGGAGGCGTTTCTGGTTGTTCGTATCGTTGAGGTTTTGATTCTTCTATGTAGATAAGTTCTTCAGGCACATAATTCATTGCGTCGTAGGACGGATATTGTGCATCGCACAGAATTAAATTTCCATCAGGATCATTAGTTACTAAGTTTTCATTCTCGTTGGATCGTCTTGCTTCTACGCAGCCAGGAATATTAACAACAGGGAATCCCATAGGGACAACCACAGGGACGTTAGGAGTATTAATTTTTGGAGCGTTAATGATATAAGTTCTTACTGACTCAATCCCAATAGAATTAACTCCTATTCTTGGTATCTCTGTCAAAACTTAGGTATAGACATGCCAGCATTACCAGCAGCTTTAGGCTTTGCAGTAGGAAGAACAGGACCAGATAATCCAGGTAGTTTCATAGAACCCATTACCTTTTCCATTGCTTTTTCTTGAAGCATCTTCTGGTTATCTTCATTAGTAATCCAGAGATAGCCAAAGGCACCGCTACCAAGAATCCCAACAGTAAGCAGAAAACTTAAAACTGCTAATCCGTCTAAAATTTTCCTGACCATTTTATAACTAATAGTTATAGATATTATAAATCAAATATCTACCAAGGTTTACCAACAGCAGTTGTGGGAGTAGCAAGAGCAGCATCAATAGCAGCTTCTACAGCAGCAACACCGTCAGAACCTAAAGCAGTCTTAACCCAACCAATGCAAGTGGCAGCATCTAAAGAATCGTAAGCTTTGAAGTCAGAAGGAAGACTAGAAGGCTTAGTAAAACTTACTTCACCTGTTTGTCTTGAATCAGGTGCTTCTGTGTTGTCAGAGTCATCAATTGCTTTACAGCGATAGATAACTTTGGTGACGTAACCATCAGCGATCTCACGATCCATCGTGTTCACTTCCCAAACTTTGTTAATAGCCATTTTGAAAATCGTTTAAAAATAGTTTAACTGTTTTCAGGAGAAGGTTCTTCTGAATTAACTTCAGTGGACTCTTCTGCAAATTGAATACCACCTTCAAGTTGAAGAATTTGTCTCACTGTCTGATTAAGAGCAGCTTCAACTTGAGCTTTATATTTAAGCTTCTCTTCTAAAAGTTCTTTCCACTGTGTAAGTTTATCGGACATGTGTAAATAAAAAAATACGTTCCAATAATACTAAGAGTATGGGCTAGTACCAAGTGTAGCTGTATCCCATTGCGCTTTTAGTTCATCAGTTGTAGTAGCCGATCCAATACCACTAGCACCTGGAGCGTCTCTTAATGCTTGTTTCTTAGCAACAATTTCTGTAGTTGAAGAACCTGTCTCTAGTGCTTTTTGAAATTCAACATCAAGCTCAGCAAGTTTAGAAACTCTTGCATTTCGGATGTTTGTTTTATGAATTTCACGGGCTTTCG
>Ga0208157_1000630_pt1 | contig 18250 bp, 28 predicted proteins | sample 5_EtaG_FD_184077 | JGI IMG/M metagenome (GOLD analysis project Ga0208157, IMG submission 184077) | Marine viral communities from the Subarctic Pacific Ocean - 5_ETSP_OMZ_AT15132 metaG (SPAdes) (version 2) | ecosystem: Environmental > Aquatic > Marine > Oceanic | place: Pacific Ocean | collected...
TATCTTCAAATGATATTGTGCCTAAAAACTCTTTAAACATATCAAACTTATATACCTTAATATCCCCACTTATTATTTTTGTTGGTGTTGGGGGGTTAGATTTAAAGTTAAATGTATTAGGACATCTAAGTATCCTAGCTTTATCTGCGGTTACAGCAGGGTCTATTTGTAACCCATTGTCAATACATAGTTGTTTAAATTTGTCTGCGTATAGTTTCCATTCCTCTACAGAAACTGCAGTATCTAACATCCAATATGCATGGATACCATTCCCACTATCTACGACCACAGGCGGTGGTAGCTGTTGTGACTGTATAAATTCTCCTAGGGCGTTAACAGCTTCTCCCTGGGTGTTAAACTCCTTAGTATCCCCTACGTCTAGGTCTACAAAAAAAGACCTTAACGACTTAGCTTTCTTTCTACTGTGACCATCAAAATTAGCCATACCAATAAACACATGGCTATCGTGCTTTCTCTCTTCAACTCTATCAACAAGTTCGTCAATAGAATCTACAAAGATATGTCGCATACGCTGTCCCTCACCTGCAGGTAACACAGCTACACAGTAAGTGCCTTCATCAGGTAATAATTTACTGTAAAACTCTACACTCATATCTGTATGCGTCCATCAGATTCTACAAACACTATAGCAGAGGCTATATCATTAGCAGGGAGCACTCCATCTGCTAACCCTTGCTCTACTGCATCCATAAATTTTATTACTTTCTGATGGTTTTGGTGTTTCATAGGTCCGCCTCTGAACCATGAATGCACTGTCATACGAGATGTGCCCACTCCTTGAGCTACATATTTAATTGGTAAGTTTGCTTTTAGACATAATTTAGCTAATTGTATTCCTAAAATACTATCATCAGCTTTATCTAATCCTAAAACAAATCCATTACTATAAGGTCTTGGCATTATTTCCTCCATTTGTCCATTATTTTATTAACATCATCAGCCTCTTTAGCTGTCTTTACTTTAATTTGTTCTTTATCTGAAGCCTCAAATGCTTCAAACTTAACAGGCTCTTTATCCTCTTCATCGTCAACTTGATATACAGTTAACTTAATAGCATTATGAGCCGCTTGATTTTCTGCTTGGTCTTTTACAACTTCTAATACCCAATCTTCTGCCGCCTCTACAGGCGAAAACAATGCTCTGGGTTTAGCTGAGTTAGGGTCGAATTGCATCTTAGTAACAATTCTACCTGCACTCACGTTATTATCGGCTAACATTTGAATGTATGTTTTGAATGGCCATTTACTTTGCTCCTCTTTACCAAAACAAGAGTTAGAAGGGAGGACTAATTCTAGAATATCTCCTTCTGGGTCATTAGCTAAAACAATAGCTACTCTCCATGATAGTCTGCAAGAAGTTCCAACACCACCAAAGCCAGAGCCTCGCACACTGTTAGGACAAGTGTGACAAGACTTAGCTTGGGGTTTCCTCACTTCTTCATCTGGTTTCTTAGAGTCGTTTGACCAACATACAGGGCTTACTCTTTTTCCTTCTTCATAAGAATCTTTATAATATACTCTTGATGGATTGTGTGCCATCTTGATAATTATTATATTCATTACAGCAGAGTCGGCTGTACTGACTTCCTTGCCCCCAACTATTTTCCTAAACACACCACCTCTTAAAGATATGCGTTTTGTCTGATTAGAGAAGCTACTATTAGCAACAGCTATAGTATCTTCATCTAATCCGATATTAGGGTTTCTCTCTAATATGCCCTTAAGTTTATCCACTTGTTAATCTTTAGCTCCCCACTTATCTACAATGTCGGCAATATCTGTGCTTCCATCATCTTCTGGTTTGCTTTTAACAACTTCTGGTTCAGCTACTTTGATATCAGGAACTGCTGTAGGCTCATTAAAAACCTCTGCTCCTTCATCTTTTTCTTTCTGAACATAGCCTGCGGTTTTTTCAAAACCAAAACGACCTGCACCTTCCGAACCTTCAACAAGGGCAATAACTTGTACTGCTCTTAGTTTTAAAGATACCCCTGCTCCTATACTAGAAACAAAGTATGGATATAATGCTGCGTTTACTCTGATTTCAGAGCCACCCCATATTTGTGTATCAATCAAAGTCTCTCCGTTTGCATCAAAGATAGCAGGTTTGTATGCTGCTTTTGATTTAAACTTAAAGATAACATTCCCTGTTGGTTTACCGTCATCATCTAACTCATCTGCATAAGGTGGGTTAGCTGTCTTGAGGGTTTTCTTTTTTTGTTTTTTCATCTCATCTTTTAGATTTTCTGAAAAAACTTCATTGATAGTGTCAATGATAGGCTGTGCCTTTTCTTTAGAAAGCACAAGATTAACTTTGTACTCTCCATCTTTATTATACTCTGTATCTGGTTTACTCAACCATGGATATAGAGCTACACCTTGCGGTGTGGTTATGGTTTGTTTTGCCATAATATTTACTCCTTATTTACTTGGTTTACGAACTACTATACTGAACGCCCTCATGGAACTAATTCCTGGAGGTAGTCCTTCTTCTGTACGACTAGATAAAAACTCTTTAAAGTTTGCCTGATGTATACGCTGTTGTAATAATTCTGGTGCTTCATTATCTAAAATAAAGTCCTTAAAATTACTCCAGTCAGAACATACATAGTTTTCTTTAAGAGATTTAATAATCGTACCCCTTGAAGTTTTAATGCTATCTGCATTTACTTCATTACAAGAGTTAAGCATCACTTGCTCTAACTGCTCAAGGTCATTCTTTAGCTCTTGGTCTTTCTTTTGAAACTCTCTAGCTCGTCTCTCTTTCTCGTTACGAATCGTTATATAAGTGCTTACCACTTCATCTAACGGAATCTTTTCGTGTTCGACAGACTTCTCTAGAACTTCACTTACTTCATCACTCATAGGCTTAATTCCTCCCTATATAAATCAACTAATTTAGTATGCTGGTCTACTTTACCTTGTAGCATGGCATACATTCTTTTTTCAACATCAGAACCTTGTAGATGAACTACTGTCATTTTGTTCTTCTGCCCAACCCTATCTATCCTAGCTACACACTGTAGATAAACTTCTACTGACATTACAGGAGACCAAAACACTACTGTGTCTGCTGCGGTCAATGTAACTCCATGAGAAGCTGACTGTGGTTGTATAATTAAAACTTTAGGTTCGTTCTGAGTTTGAAACTTGTTAATGATGTTTGCTCTACGAGTTGGAGTTACATCTCCATTGATAACATCATTACTAATATTTTTATCTGTTAAGTATTCTGCTAAAAATTCTATAGTGTGTCTATATGGAACAAACAAAAGAATTTTATGGTCAGTATCTCCTAAAACTTCCATTAAAGCATTTAGTCTAGGTTTGACATCAAACTTAATTGTTTCATGTTCGTCTGTATAAACTGCACCACCAGAAATTTGTAGTAGCTTTTGCATGCCTGCAGCTGCGTTTACTGCGGTTACAGACTCGTCTCCTGCGGCTATAATCATTTGTGTCTTTAATTGTCTATAATATTTTTCTACTTGTTTAGTCAAAGGCACAACTCTAGTTTGATAAGTAACCTCTGGTAAGTCTAAACATTGGTCTTTTGCAAATCTTATAGATGGTTGTAGTGCTTTAAATACAGAATCTTTTGAATTAGGTTTAGGTAGCCATTTAAATCTAGATATCTGATACATAACTTTTTCTCTCCATGCGGCTGACAGTCTAGGTAATCTTTCAGGACATATTAATTTACCAAGACCAAAAGCATCTACAGGAGACTGACATGCAGGTGTGCCTGTCATCATCCATACTCTAGTGTTAGGATTTAATATTTTATTAAGTGTTTTCCATCTCACTGTGGTGTGAGATTTATATGCATTACATTCATCAACTATAATTAAATCAAAGTTTGCTTTTTTGATTTCATCTTTAATAATTTTAACCCCATCATAGTTTATGATAGTAAAATCATAGTTACCCTCAACAATCATTTTTCGTTTATCTGCTGTACCATAACAAACAACAGAGCTTCTATGCATACAAGTGTTAAATACATCTCCTTGCCATGCAGAATACATAATAGATAAAGGACATATAATTAATACCTTTTTAATTTTACCTTGTTCCATTAAATAATCAGCCGCCCAAAGAGCAGATGAAGTCTTTCCCGTACCTGCTTCATTAAAACAAAAAGCTTTTTTGTTTATACTTAAAAACTCAGCAGTAGCAGCTTGATGCTTAAATGGTTTATATAATCCTGGATATGAATAGTCTCTCCTCATAGGAGAAGGAAGATAAGATTTTAGTCGCATAAGTGTATTAAGTTTAGTCATTTCATCTAAACCCCAATAAACTAATAAGTCTGAGACTTTATCTTTTGTATTTAAAATTTTGCTCTGTGTAATATGGTCTTTAACCAATTCACCTAAATGCTCAGGCAAGACGAGCTTAACAGCTTTCTCTCCAACTAATTCCATAACTTCTCTACTATATTATTAACTATGTACTTTTTACTTTACTAAAAAATTACTATACCACTATTTTTAAAAATAGGTCAAGTTTTTCTTTTAACTTTTTTTGATTTTTTTCTTTCTCTAGTGCTTGTTTCTGATACTAGCTTACGCTGTGAGTTTCTTTTGAAAGAACGATTTTTAGATTTAGATTGCACTACTAAACCATCAGAGTTTTTACCGCCTTTTGATAAAGCTTTTTTATGTGATACATCTTTACCCTTACGGTCTATGCCTTTTGCATCTATTTTTCTACGGGCTCTTGCACGAGTAGCCCTAGCTTTCTTTTCATTTCTAGCTTTTTGTTGTTGATATTCCTTTTTATAAGGTCTTTTTTTATTCACATAAGGCATAATGCTGATTTTACCACATCAAAATGGTGATGTCTTGGGTCTATTAAATTCACAAGTATCCACAGAACACCAGCCGCATAACGGTGTAGGGTTAGGCATCCATTGGTCATAGTCATAACTTGCCTCTAATCTTTCTAAAGGTCTTTCAAATGACTTCCATAGTTTATCCATATCGCTTCTATGATATTCTTCGTTTAAAAAACTGTTCTTCATAATAAACAGTAGTCCTGCTTTAATTTTTACTATCTCTGGCATTTGTGTAAACAACATAATAGCCATAAGCTTTAATTGTTTAGGGTCAGGATATTTGTTACTGCCTGTCTTGTAGTCAATAATATATGCTTGGTCATCATTAACAATAACTAAGTCAGCAATACCTCTAACCCATCTATTCTTGTCGTGAAAGTCGCAAGGTTCTCTGTTGTAGTTAAGTGCCATTTCATACTCACAAAGTTTTTCACCTTTTATGTTAATTAAAGAATCAACTACAGGTTTAAATCTTAAGTAGTTTTTAGCTAGTGGTTTACCATCTCGCACATACTCTTCTAAAGCTGTATGAACTTCCTTACCATAAATCATAGCTTGGTTTTCTTTTACAGTATAATTTTTTGCAACACGGATTTCGTAATATTGTTTAGGACAGTTTTGATATTGTTTTAAAGATGAATAACTCCATGTAAACTCCGACATATTGTTCCCTTTATTTTTATAGTTACCTGATATTCCCATAAATTTATATTGTTTGCAACTCAACAGTCGCCATAGTTATCTGCATATCCACCCTCACATGCTATCGGACAATCCTTTGCCCAACCTGGCGGTTTAGACATTTCTGCCATGATATAATTTAGAGCATCATCTTTATCTTCTTCCGCAGCCAGGCAGACAATAGCGTCATGCACTGTTAACGCAGGTCTATACTTATGACTAACTGCGACCATTTGTTCTCCAATAACTATTCTAGCTAATGCTTGTACTATATTCTCAACTACACTACCACCCCAGATACCTACTCTGCCATGTCTTCTTTTGTAAGTGTATCTACTTTTAGCTTCAGAAGTATCCCACTCTAAGTCTGGATAATAAATATATAAACCATTCGGTAACTTTATTCCCTTAGGTGTAATCATTACACACTCACCCTTACCAATGTAGTACGGTTCTTTGCCTTCAGGCCATGACGCTATGTCTGCTAATGCGTTATCACATTCTTGCCACAACTCAATTACTTTATCGTTTACTTCTCGATATACTTTAACTAAGCGTTTACATTCTGACTCATCAAAGTCAACTCCAGCACCTAACTTTAAAACATTCTGTAGTTTCATAGCACCTGTGCCATAACCTAAACCAAGAATACATGTCTTACCTACGGCTCGTTCTGTTTTATTCTTTTTAGTAATCTTTTTGTTATATACTTTACTAGCAAACTCACAGTACACATCTCTGCCGTCTCTGTACCACTCAGTAACATCTTCTTGACCTGCCAGCCAGACCAATAGTCTTGCCTCTATCTGTGAAGAATCTATGTTCATACAAACATAACCCTCAGGCGGCACTATGGCTTGTTTCAATGCTTTCTTTTTAGCGTCTCTTGACGGTAAGTTTTGAAAGTTAACTTTATCTGAGCCACTCCACCTACCTGTGTGTGCACCATAATATTTCAAAGGTATGGGAAGTTTGCCTTTGTTTCTTGCACCTATGCCTATAAAGCGTTCTATTCTAGACTCCTCAATCGTTGACTTTGTTCCTAGACGAACCGCACATAGGTCTTGTATAAAAGGGTCTGCATGGTTTTGTAAGGCAATAAAGCCCTCATCAGTTTTTGCTAAAGCGAATGTTGGTTTGCCTGTGGTAGGGCTTTCTTTCATAGGTACGACCACTTTGAGTTCTTCAAGTAGTTCAGCAAACTGTTTATTACTTGCCAACTTTTTGCGTACACTTTCCTCATCTTCGCATTTAAGTTTTGCTTTCAGACCAGACAACAAGTCTTCTTTCTCTTGTTTAACTTCTTCTAGTCTATCTATTAACAAAGCGTCATCTACTTGTAACTGTGGCTGTGTAAACATTCTTATGGTTAAATCAATAAGTTTTAACTCTCCAGGGGGATAGTCTTTCTTTAAAATATTAAAGAGTTTATAGGTTAACTCCACGTCATTAATACAGTAAAGACCATACTGATGTAAGTCCTCACCATCAAAGTCTTCTAAGCGTTTACCTTTTGCGTCTAATACTTCTGTGCCTTTCTGTCCTAGCTGATAACGTTCTGCAAGTGCTTTCAAAGAGCCACCAGCATTAGTGCCATGATAGGCACGAGCCATACATAAAGTATCAAAGTAAACTTTAGGTACAATATTAAATTTAAAAGCTAGTATTGCCCCATCAAACATCATGTTATGACACACTAGGGCCGCTCCGTCCCAGTCGATAGTGTCTAGAACAGCATGAATTTTATCGTGTGAGCCTGTATACCAATGAGTTATACCATTATCAATCTTGATGCCTACGCCTATAACCTGAAAGCGTGGGTCTCTTATGTATTCTTCTGTGGTGAGTTTGTTAAGACCATACCCAACATCATAAAAGGTCTCAAAGTCAATCGTTATTAACTGCATAGTTTCTATCTCTCTTTTCGTGTTTACATCTTCCAACTAAGTTATATACACCCATTTTGTTTTCCCATGCACACCACCAAGTTCCTCTGTCTAGAAATCTCCCTTGCTCTCCGCATTTATGGCAGACCTCACTATCATAGTGTTTTCTTAAATTAATCGCTTCTGTTTGTTTTTTCATAGTTATCCCTACAATCTGCGTTACACCATCTTCTCTCATCACTAACAGATTGTCCACATGATAAACACTTACCTGTAATATTTTTTGGTATGGTAGTGTCAATATTTTTTAATGTATCGTCTATACCTTTTTGTATTTGTTCGTTAGCTCTATCTACTTCATCTACCATTTAATCTTCCTAATAATTTAGCCCAATCTGCTTTTTTTCTTTGTTGTCTAGGAGTTATAGGTTTAGGAAGTTTTATTTTGCCTTGCTTTTCTAATCGTTTCAATACTGATATGTCAGCCCCAGAATATCTAGCAAGACTAGCACGGGTTGCATCAGGGTTTTCTGTTTTGTACTGTTGTACTCTTTCTACTATGACATCTAACTGTTCTGGCGTGTACATTGAACCTCTAGGCATTTTTACCTCTAGCTTTTCTTAATGACTCTTTACCTTTTTTAAAGATAGAGGCGACCTCTGTCTTTCCCATAACTTTAGCTCGTTGCTCACCAACTGTTAAAATTTGTATTTTACGAGCATAAGGTTTATTTATCTTTTTAACTTTAGCTACAGTCTTTCTTGCGTCTGTCGGAGTCGCAAACTTTATGCCAACTGTGTCCTTTGGATTTTCGTCAGTATATAATCTACGGCCACTACCTTTTGGTTTTTTACCTGTGCCTTTTTTTGGGTCTCTTTTTTTATTCATTTTAGTTTGAAATCGTTCACTTTATTCATAACCAGTTCCCTCACCTGTCAATGTTTTGATAAAAATTCTTTATCAGTTCTTTCAATAATTTCTTCGTGATTATGTGGGTGCAGTTTCTTGCTTTCTTGAACATATATAGTTAAATATCTCAATCTTTCTTCTACATTCAATCGGTCATAAACTTTAGTTTCACGCCCTTGATTAATTACATCACTTAAGGTTGTAGGTTTTTTACTATCACTCATGCTAATCTCTCTTATTTAATGTTGCTTTCACCTGTTTTAATAAACAACTCTAGCATGTCTACATTCTTCTCGTCAATAACTAATGATTGACCTAGTGAATTTTTTATATCAGTGAGGTTTTTTTCTTGAAGTGCTGTGGGTTTATTGCCATTGGCTTTGCATTCAATACCAATAAATTTTCCACGATAAGAGGCGATGATGTCTGGCACACCACTTGAGCCATAACCACCTGTTGAGGGCATACAATAATAACAACTAAGTTCTTTGAGTATGTGTTTGACTTTCTGCTTGACTTTCTTTTCTGGTGTCAATGCTAATTCCTTTTAGTTTGGATAGTTCATCTTTAGACATGACTATAACATATATACTGTCAGATACACACCAACCAATATTTTCAAACTCTGGATTGTTTTGAGTATAGTTTGCGGGTAAATAACAATCTAATTCGTTGAATGTTTCATCATGCTCAAATGAGTGCCAATCTTCTTTAGGAATAGAATTAATCATAGCTAACTTTAGCTGAATAAACTTGGGAAGTGAGAAGGGTGAAAAAATTCTTTTAGTGTTGTTACCAACATAGAAATTATATTGAGGGGAATTTTGTAGTGAGTTCACTACAATTTCCATTTCAAGAATTACCATATAGTTATCTTGAAATGGATAGGGACTGTGTAGTATTTCTTCTGTTCTCATAGAGAACTAGCATACTACTTTTTCTTTTTCTTAGCAAAAAACTTTGTAGCTTTTCTTTGTAGCTTAACAACATCTTCTGTTTGATATAAATGTATTGCATTTTTATCTTTGTTCTGTTGTCTTTGAACTAACACCATATTACCCTCTATGTATCCTTTTTTTGGTAATATTCTATCAATACTTAAATTAGTTTTAATTGCAAAGTTTTGTTTCGGTGTTAAGTTTCCATCTCTTTTCATTGTCATTTTAGGATAAATACCCCTTTCATTTCTATGAGCAGAACGATTGTTTTGTATCTTTAATTGTTTAACAAGCCAATGGTAAAGTTCTTTACGATTTTTCCACATCACTCGTCTAGGGTTTTTTCTTCTCATATCAGCAAAAGAATAGTCATTCCACATAGCTTCAGTAAACCCCCAAAGATTTAAGTTCATTCTTTTATATTTACTCTCTTTAGCTTTTGCTTTGTGTACTGGACAGTTTCTTCTGCGTTTATTACTCTTGTCCATACGACTAGGTTTCTTATCTCTCAACCAAGTACTGCAATAGTGTCTTAACCAATACTCATGTTCATCACCTACATAACCCTCTTCAAACAACTGAGCTTTTTTATTTCTTGCATATCGCCTGTACTTAGTAAGTATCTCTGGGGTTAGCAACCCCATTTTTTCTCTCCTCAAAAGTAAGTCTTTGCATATATCATTTCTTTTTACAATAGATTTTTTCATAGTTTTCCTCCGAATTTTTCTTCGTTATTTGCGATTTAAGGTACTTAAAAAAACTTTCGCTTATCCAAGTACCCCCCAAATTATTGTGGTTTAGCCATTAGTAGCCAATTAATCCCAAAGGGATTATGTTTGCTACCATATATATTATTAGGCGAGTAGTAACAACCCAAGTCTTCAACCCAATCCTTGTAATGACTGTCGTATCTTACTTTAAAATACTCTCGGTTAATCTTGTGGTTATCTTCTTTATTTTCCCAATCTTGTAAATGAACTTTGAGCATTGTGAGTGTAGGTTTTAAACTATCAAAGAAATCTAGCTGTTCCAAATGACGCACCCTGTGTGTCTTATGTATTATCAACTGACCAAATTTCTTATCATACTTTTCAAAGTCCCTGTTTTCTGAATAGTAAACTACCTGTTCGCTATTAGGTATTTTATAATCGCCTTGATGTTCGTATACCTCGCCAACTATCCAACCACCACTCTTAGTTATACCAATCGCAATAAACTTATTAGCAAGTTCTGTTTCAAGTTCTTTGAACATAGAATAAACTCTATCATTTAATTTTTTACAACTTTCAAACCTCTTTGTATAATGTTCACTAGTAGCATGGGATATAGAATTTTTACTACCATACAAACTATTTAATACTTCAGCAATTTTATCTCTGTTATCATAAGTTAAGTCCTCTACTGCAGAGCCATGTTCTGATATAGCTTTAGATACAGATACCCCCTCAACTTTATATTCTCGTAGCATATCCGCAGTATTAATCTTCATAGCTTGGTAGTTATCTCTGTTTGATAAAGGTTGCCATTTCTTTCGTCTTAATGTTTTTAAGACTTGTGATACTTTGTTTGAGCTAATAGTGTACCTATCCCATTGGTCTTTACCTCTATCTTTAATATGATAGTTAGCTTGAAAACAAAAATTATTAGAGTCATCAACGTACACAACAGCTTGAGGTATGCCTTGATGGTCTAGTACAAAGGCCTCGTCATACGAAAAAGTTATTCCACTATCGCTACTTTCATGTTTCTTAAACTCTTCATCTTGTGTAGGATTAAAGTTAACATCATTAAGTCTGTCGTAGTTTTCTAGTTCAACATAATCTCTGTGCCATTGACTATCATATTTATATTTTTTTAGCATAAGTCTTTGACTTACACGCAGGTCATACTTGTAACATAAGTCTTTTACCATAGGAAAAACTTTACTCTGGCTTAGACTTTGTTCCAGCTCTGGTGTGTGCATATTGTTATCTATATATCTTTCATACATGTATTTATCCATTTTTATTTACCCCACTGTTTCTTTTTAAGATTAGTTTCTGTTGGTTTACTTTCATAAATACCAACTGCCATAATTTCTACACGATTTGGCTCTCCCCAAGTGAAATGATTTTGCACTAAAGTTTCTGCCTCTTCATTACTATTAGCCATTACAGAAATCGGCTTATAGTGTTGTGTAATGTATACTTCATACTTTTTTTTCTCATCATTCATAATTTTTACCTCGTAGTTTGCGTTTTAAGGTACTTAAAAAAACTTTTGCTTATCATAGTACCCCCAAAAATGTAGTGATTTCACTACAATACTTAACTGAACTTAGATAATATATCATCAATACCTTGCTTAACTTCTGCCCTAGTGCTATCACTATCTCTTAGTAGTTCAGTAGATACTCCACTCATTACTTTCTCTATGTCATTAGCAACATTAGATAAGTTACTGTCGTTAGAGGGATTAAAGTCTTTGGTAGTTTTTACCCAATCTCTAATCTCATTGACTAGCTTTCTTTTAATAGGTTTTTTCTTGTAAGTAGTATTACCATTCTTATCTACTTTTTCATCTTCATCAATGTTAGAAGATAACCTACTTAGAAAATCTACTATCCTTACTTTTTGTTGCGTAAGTACCTTATTCACAATATCATTTGCTTGTTGCTGATACTCTGCTTTCAAGTCATTTGCTGTATCTTGCGATACTTGACATCTGAAATCGTGGCTCGGTACTTCTGCTACAAACAATCGTATTTTAAATTTTTGTCGTAATGTCTCAACACTTGGATAGTCATTCTTGTCAAACATATCACCTTGTTTGAATGCCTCATCACTTACAAGTGTTTGATAGTTCTCAAGGAAGTCCTCTACTGCTGTATTAAACTCACTCTCATACTTATCATACTCTTTTTTGAACTTCTCAAGGTCAACTGTTGGTAATAAGTTTTGTGTCTTATTCCAACTGTAAGTAGACTCTCTCGCCCATTTATGTATCAACTGTCGTAACTTCACAATCCTATGGTGTTTAGGATTTTTAGCAAAGAGATACTTAGTAAACTTACCTGTACCCAACTCTGCTTTTTTCATAGTCGTTACTTCATCAGAGATACCCCTGTCTTGCTTGGTTGCAGTCCACACATTTACATCAACTGACACCAACATACTTGATGTTGCCAATGACACAATGTGTTCTGGTTGTTGTAGCTTATAGCTATCTGTGGTTATACCACTTTCTTCTAGTCTCATAGTTTTTACTCCATAGTTTAAATTAATTAATCATACTGAACTACTCTACTTCCAGCAGTTCCCTTAAAGTCTTTCCTGTCTGTTACAATATATAGTGTAGGTGTAGACATATTCCATTGAACATCATGTTCAACCCAACCATCAGTAAATACAATGATTGCCTCAGCTTTTATCTGTTCCCTAGTAATGTATTCACTGACACAAGATAGTCTAGTACCCCCGCCACCTGCCACCTTAAGTAACTTATGTAGCTCTTGGTATTGGTCTGGTCTGAATGTCTGCTCACTACATACATCATAATCCCACCACAATATGCGTATAAAGTCTGGTGTAACTGTGTCTACGATACTCTGCAATTCGGTAGCAAAGATTGTCAGTTCTTCTTGACCGATACTTCCAGAGGTATCACATGCAATCACCAGCTCACCTACACTTTCGTTTTCCATAGAGGGTAGATACAAGTCATTAGGTAACATTCGCTTGTTAAACTTTCGCCAAGTAAACTCGTCATTACCCTTACAGGTTGATGATATAAACTCCCTCATCATTTCTCGCCAATCAAGTTTTGGCTCAAAGAGTTCATCAATGGCTCTAGGTATCTTACCACCAACTTTTCCAGCAAGTATGCTACCCTCTTTGAGTGCGTTCTCAATCTTCTGTGTCATCTCTTTCTGCTCTTGAGGTGTCATCTCTTGACCACTACCCTCAAAGTCATGCTCATCAAGAGTATCAAGATTTGTAGTGAGTTCACTACAATTTCCGTCTGAGTTATCTTGCTTTTCCATATCTTTAAGTATCTCGTTGACTGACCAATTATGATACTTCTCCTCATACAAACAACCCTCTGGTAATTGACACAAGTCCTTATCTTCCAAGTGATTGATAACATCATTGACTACATAATCAGCACATACATTCATGTTCTGTGGATTTTTGCGATACTCTTTCTTAAATCTACCGACATGATTAAGTGCCACATGCAAGTTCTCATGTAGTATCAATGCTCGTAACTCCAAGTCTGATAGTCCCTCAATAAACTTTCTACCATAGTATTTATTAAAGCCATCAGTCTTAGCAGTCGGACAATCATCAACCACCTCTGACTTACCCAACATCATCACTCCACTATACAGAGCAGTTTCTGGGTGTTTCATCAAAGCAATATGAGCTTTCTTAATTCTATCCTCTGGGGATAGTCTGTGTGTCGTCATAGTATTTCTCCCATAGTATAAATTACATAATGTTAAAGTTGTCTACCGCCCAATCTGCTATCTCTTTATTACCCCTAGCAATCTTGACCGACTTAGTATTTCTCATCATCATAGTAAAGAATATAGCTTGTATCTCGCTACTCTTAATTCTATTGATGTACTTCATAAATGCTGTCAAGTCGCTTTGCTGTTTGATTTTATCAACAGCTTGGAACATCAACATTAGTTGAGCAGAAATACTATCTGGCATGTTGGTTGTTTCTGGTTTCTCAAGTATCTCAGTAAAGGTTGGTAGCTCTTTCTCAAGTCGTAGGAAAGCCGACATATCAGCACTCGCACTCGCCCCAATCGTACCACTCAATGCCACCATAGTTGCATTGTCGCCTAGCTTATCCCTGTTATCCACAATCACACTAGCTTTTTCTAGTGAACGAGGACTGACAAAAGATAGCATTGGTTTCTTAGGATTGAAGATGTATGGATTATCTTCTTGCCCACTATCCCTGTAACTTGCAAGAACTCTAGGAAAAGTATGCACAAAGGCTCGTATCAAAGGACTTACTCCATTTTCAGTCGCCCACACTAGCCAATCTTCTACTTCTGGTTTTTGCATTTCTAAGATACACACTCTATTACCAGCATGTGCTAACATAGTGTCGCCCAAGCCATCAGCTTGATTGTTTGATGTACCAAATACAATACTTCCCTTTGGTAGAGGTGTATCGCCTACTGTCCTCTCAAGCATAAGTCTAGTAAAGATAACTTGCAGTAGCTTTGGTGATTTCATAAACTCATCTAGCAGTATGACCTTAGGTTTATCGCTATCAAGTTTAAACAATGAGCCAACATAGCTATCTAATGTTTTGGTATCGTGATTAGGGATAGTCATAGCAATATCTGACATATCCTTGACTGGACAATCTACATAGATGTAATCGTATTTGTCCCCTAGTTTTTTCTCAATCGCTTTGAGTAAGCTAGTCTTACCACACCCTGCCTCACTCTGTATGATTGGTGTTAGAGTTTCTGCGATAGTAGGTATCAAAGTCTCTAACTCTTTTATGGTTACTCTCTGTTGCATAGTTTTTACTCCTGTGGTTTCCCACTATTTGAGGCATATCTGCCTGTTCTGTTTTCTAAGTCTTTCATATCTTGGTACTGCAGTATCATTAGTAATCCGATAGCTGTTACTATCAATCCTAATGCAAACCCTATTACAAACATCATCATAGTTTTTACTCCTTTGGTTTCTGTAGTGAAATCACTACAATTAGTTAATAAATCTTTATCTATCTTGTAAAGTTTTTACTGTAATAAACATTATACCACTTTACATATAATATGTCAAGTTACTGTATTAATTTATTGTTTGGGTCAAATGTAACATCTTGTACTTCAATACTAGGTTTTGTTAGATAAGCCAACTCATAACCCAACTCGCCATAGTATTCTGAGTTTATATCATCATCATCTTCGCCTACTCGCAGAAAACAAGCCGACATTCCAAACTTAGTGTCATTACAATAATGTGTTGACATACCAAAAAGATAATTAAAACTCTGTACCCATTCATCTGTGTCATACCACTTGACATCATCAAACCTCACATATAAAGAGCATTTTTTCATATCAATACCCCCAAAGTCTAATTGACTATCTTTTTTTGTAAGTTCTCTCATAGCAATATCACATTTAGAATTAGTTTTGAGTTCAGCGATAAACAAGTGCCAATTCTTAACACTTTCCTCATCTTCATGGTCGTCCATTTGTATAGCTATAACAACTTCACTACGATATCCCATACTAACCCCCTATGCTACGCATGTAGATTGTTACAGCACAAGATACCACTACCAACAATGGTATGAGTGCTATAATCGTTAACTTAAAATATAATATTAGCTTATTCATTTGACACCCCCTCTCGTTCTTCGGCTTTCCTGTCTACAAGTTCAAGCATAGCACCATCAATATCAGATGTTATGTCTACCCCATACTTCTCGCACATGGTACAAAACTGATTGACTGTTAGTTCGCCTAATTGTGTGAATATATCTTCTCGTACTTCATCATTATTCATATTACTCATTTTTCATTACCTCTCTGTATAGTTTGCTTACATATTTTCTACGATACATACACTTGTTATCCATATAGAATTGTAGAAACTTTTTGTTTAGTCGTGCCACTTTCATAGTTTTTTTATCTCTAAGAATAGCTCTGGTAAATACTTCCTTTGCTATTGTGTCTTGCTCTTGCATATGTGCCACAGCATAATTTATATCATCATGTGTCATCATTTGTATCTCTCCCTTAGTAATGATTTATCGGTTACTACAACATAATTTGATTTGTGCATTGGTACAATCGTATGCTTTACTTTTATAGCTTGATGTTCGCCACACTCCATACAAATATCGTACCCAGCTTGTAATCTTTTCTTACTGTATGGATTGCCACAGTCAGAGCAGATTGGTCGTATTGATTTACTCATAGTTTTTCCTCATAGTTTTTGTAGTGGTATCACTACAGTTTTTAGTTATGCTACCTTTGCTTTACTTTCCATGTAAGCCATCATAGAGCCACATTCTACATATTCTTTCATATCTTCATTATCTAGTCCTTGACACTCAACATTAGGTCTAGCTTGTGATTTATGTTTTGATGTAGTTTTACTCCACCATGTAGTATTTTCATACCATACATCTACACCCTTATCGTAGATGTACATGGGATAATGTGTGTTATAGCTATAGACAATATACAGACTGCCACCCAACGAATAGTCAGACCATAAGTTACTACCGCTAAACATTTCTAGTTTATTAACATGCTTACTTGCGTCTCTGTTTAATATCTTTATTCCATCACCTTTATAACTCATAGTTTTTACTCCTTTGGTTTCTGTAGTGAAATCACTACAATTAGTTAGTATTATTGTGATAAGAATTTTATATATTTTTACCACTATAACCATTATACCACTATACATATAATATGTCAAGTTACATACGCCCTTTATGTAAAAAAGTAGTACGACAAAAATACCTTATGGCAGGATAAAAAGAGACACTACTGACACTACTACCAGAACTACCAGCACAATATTTGGAGGTTACATGAATGTTCTATGTTATTGCCACTATCTAAATTTCACTATCATCTGAAAGTTAACTTTCAGGTGGCTACCAAGGTATAGGCTATTTTATTATTATATAAATTTTACTATCATCTGAAAGTTAATTCTCTGCCTAGCGGGAAAGCTCTAACTATTTTATTATTATATAAATTTCACTATTATATAAAACTCTCGGCTACGGGGGAAAACGAGGGGTTAACTATTTTATTGTAGTCCATAACGCACAGCGATAGATATATAAGTGTTATCCTGCCATTTTGTATTTCGTGTTTTAGTGTCGCTATCTAAATACTTAAGAGGCTTTAGCATCTCAGCGTCAAGTTTTTTACTGTACATATTATAGTGTAAACTTTACCTTTAGAAAAACGCTACGTTGAACCTCAGCTTCCATTAGTGTACTTTGTGGGGTGGGTGGTCGTATTCTTTAAAGTATATAACTCCTTGTTTTTGTAGTGAAATCACTACAGTTCACAGTTCACAAGGGGGTTAACTTTACTTATGGAACTGGAACTGGACTTATTGTTTTATGTAAAGTAAACTTAAGTGTCTGTATCTATTAGTATTCCTATAGTTATATTATATTATATATTAGTTTATTATACTTATTTTTTTAGTAGTTCATAAGTTCACCCTTTTTTGATAGGACGATACCTTTCTGCAATAAATAATTACACCGCAAAAACAAGACGAAAGACCACAGGAAAACCAAAAGTTATATCCTATTTAAAAAAAGTGTGAACTTGTGAACTTTAAAACAATATCAAACACTTAAGTGTGAACTGAAAGTGGAACTTTGGGAACGCAAATCGTGAACTTTAGCTTTAGTCAGAGAACTGGTGATGTTAAGAACTGGTTACTATAGTAACTGGTACTATAATAAATAAAAAAGACTTTACATATAAAAAAGAAAACTAAAGTTTACATATAAAAAATTGGCGGAAAATTTTAGACAAAAAAAATTGGCGGAAAATTTTAGACAAAAAAAATCCCCTCAGAAATTCTGAGGGGATAAAGTGCGACAAGGTGTCGCCATTAGGAATTATAACATTTTCTGGATATCCTCAAATGTATATTTTGACTTGTCCATTTCCAAAAATTCCTTAGCAAGTTTTTTAAGTTTAGCTTGAGCAACTAAACTTTCCTGCGGACTAACTTTAGCATCAGTAGACTTCCCTTTGTTGCCTATGGTTTTATACTGTTGAGCTAATCCCTTTGCTACTTGCTCAAATGCCTTAAGAGTAACCTTAGTAACCTCAACCTCTACTGTCTCAGTCTCCTGAGGGTTTACAGCTTTCAAGTCGGCTCTTAATTCTCCCCATTTGTCTTTGATGTTAGTATCAAGGTTTCTCATAAAACCTAAGGGCTTTTTAGTATTTCTAAAATATGCCG
>Ga0208157_1000631_pt1 | contig 18243 bp, 29 predicted proteins | sample 5_EtaG_FD_184077 | JGI IMG/M metagenome (GOLD analysis project Ga0208157, IMG submission 184077) | Marine viral communities from the Subarctic Pacific Ocean - 5_ETSP_OMZ_AT15132 metaG (SPAdes) (version 2) | ecosystem: Environmental > Aquatic > Marine > Oceanic | place: Pacific Ocean | collected...
GAGTTTTAAAAGTTTTCAGTCAGCCTTATCGCACACCCCTGACTGGGATAGCCGTGTGGCGGTGCAAGCCGCCATTACGGTGTAGGAATAATTATGGCAGAAGATAAACCTTTAAAAAAACCTTTTACAGATGAACAAAAAGATCTTCTCATGGACTATCTTTTTAATAAATTTATTGAAGACATGAGGAAAGATGAAATGAGGAGAGAAGATTTCTACAATCAACCTCCTAAAACAGATCCTGAAGGTAAACCAATTTTATCTGCAAACATGGGTGGTATGGTTTCACCTGTAATGATGAGCGGTGGCGGCACTCCTCCTAAAATAGGAACATCTATTGTAAGTGTAGGAGAGGTCTTTGATGCTATTAAAGATCCAGACGGTTATGTTAGACCCACTACTAAATTAGATAATTTAAAAAGAGCTTTAGAAAGAGGCACAGACTCTACTGTAACAAGAAGCATGGGTTATGAAAATCTTTTTGAAACATTTCAAAAAAAAGGAATAGATAAAGTTACTATAAATAAATTTAAAAATATTCCAGACATAACAGATTTTTTAGGTAAAGATGGAACATTAACAGATACTAATATTAATAAATATAACAAAGCTTTAAAAAAATTTAGACTAGATGCTTTTAAAGGATTAAATGCAAAACAATTATCTACAATAGAAAGTTCTGGTTTTCTTTCTCAATTTGCAAAAGATCAAAGAAATAAAATTTTAAAATCTGGTGGAAACTTTAATCAAAAAAATTTAAATAAAGTTTTAGATCAAATGTTTGATTTTACATTTAAAGATTTAGATACAGCAGTGGGCGTTAAAAATCCAAAGATTCAAGACAAAAAAATAACTAAGGCTATAGATAAAGTTAATGCTAATAAAAATATAAAACCCGATCAAAAGTTAAATATTAAATATGGTTTATCTCAAGTTGATAAATTAATTAAACTAGGTAATACTCCTGCTGCTAAAAAATTACTAACAGTCATTTTAACCATTGCACCTAAAGGGCTATTTGGTATGGACTTACTAATACCTACAAAAATGGGTAGTGGTGAACTTCCAAAAGAAGGTACACCAGAATATGAACAACTCATGAAAGACATGGGTAAAAACCAAGGAGGCATGATGGATATAAACTTCATGACAAGGCCGTTAGGCTATAAAGACGGAACCCGTGAAGGAACTACAGTGGGTGATTTAGAAAAAAATGTAAAAGGCATACCTAGTGATGCAGATGTAAAAGTTGTAACAGATTTATTAGCAAAACCAACTGAAACAGGATCCATGACTAGTTTAAAAAATATGATTAATACAATGAATGAAGTGAGAGGCGTGCTCAGTGATGAAGATGTATTAGCAGTTAAAAAATCTTTACCTTTTCCAGGATTAAGAGAGTTTGCAGCATCTGAAGTTATGAGAGCAGCAGGAGATCAAAAAAGAGTTGATACTATTCAACTCGCTAGTGATTATTTAAGATCAATAGGTATGAGTGGTAACGAAGCGGCTATGAATAATGTAATTAATATTTTAAATAATCAAATTGTTCCTGAAGAAGAATTAAAAATAATGAAAGAAGGAGAATCTTCTTTAGAAAAAGGTATGCAGGGAATAGGTAGAGGAATAGAAGGTTTACTACAATTTTTAAAACTCCAAGAAGAAGGAACAGGAAAATTTCAAACTCTCGATGATAGAACTTTACAAAAATTAATTGAGATGAGAGCACAGTAATAATGGCTATCGAAAAAAATAATCCAGACGATCAGATTGACATTCAAATAGAACCTGATTCAGCAAGAGAGATTCAACAACCTTTGATGGAAGGTGATGCGATGATCTTGGACGACGGTTCAGCGATCGTTAACCCTGCAGAAGATACCTCGGAACAAGGAGCATTTAATGCAAACCTTGCAGATTTAATAACTGAAGACGAGTTAGAATCCTTATCTTCTGGTCTAATGAGTGATTATGAATACGATAAAGATGCAAGATCTGATTGGTTAAAATCTTACACGGATGGATTAGATCTATTAGGATTTACTTACGAAGACAGATCAAAACCTTTTCCAGGTGCTAGTGGTGTAACACATCCTTTACTTGCAGAAACAGTTACACAGTTTCAAGCACAAGCTTATAAAGAATTATTACCAGCCGAAGGTCCTGTTAGAACACAGATAGTTGGTGAGATAAATCCACAAGTTGAACAACAAGCACAACGTGTCAAAGAGTTTATGAATTATCAAATAGCTTATGAAATGGAAGAGTATGATCAAGAGTTAGATCAGATGTTGTTTCATTTACCACTAGCAGGTAGTTCGTTTAAAAAAGTTTATTATGATGCCGTTAGAGGCAGAGCAGTTTCAAAGTTTATACCAGCAGAAGATGTTGTTATTCCATATAACACTACTGACATGGAATCTTGTGAAAGAATAACTCATGTTGTTAAAATGATGGGTAATGAACTTCGCAAGAAACAAGTAGGCGGCATGTATCGTGACATAGATATTTCTGCTAGTTCTGTAGATAAAAACGAAGCAGGTCAAAAATACGATGAACTAGATGGTGTACAAGAAACCTATAATGCGGAAGACATAGTTCTTTTAGAGTTTCATTGCGATTTAGACATACCTGGTTTCGAAGATAAGAACGCGACAACAGGAGAATCTACTGGTATTAAATTACCTTATGTGGTTACTGTTGATGAAGGTTCTGGAAAAGTATTGTCTATCTATCGCAACTATGCAGAGGGAGACATTTTACGAAAAAAGATTCAATACTTTGTTCATTACAAGTTTTTGCCTGGCCTTGGCTTTTATGGTTTTGGTCTTATACACATGCTTGGTGGGTTATCAAGAACTGCTACTGCAGCGTTAAGACAACTTATTGATGCTGGTACATTAGCTAACTTACCTGCAGGATTTAAAGCTAGAGGGCTTAGAGTCAGAGATGATGACGAACCCCTACAACCAGGAGAGTTTAGGGACGTGGACGCACCAGGAGGCGCGATTCGCGAATCCTTAATGTTGATTCCTTACAAAGAACCAAGTCAAACTCTTTTTGCTTTATTAGGATTTGTAGTAGACGCAGGTAGAAGATTTGCATCTATAGCAGATAATAAAATGGGCGAGGGTTCCCAAGCAAATCCAGTCGGAACAACAATGGCCATTATGGAACGCGGCACGAAAGTGATGAACGCTATACATAAGAGATTACATTACGCACAAAAAGTTGAATTTAAATTATTATCTAGAGTTTTTGCAGAGAGCTTACCTCCTGAGTACCCTTACGCTATACGTGGTGGCAACAGAGTTATTAAGCAACAAGATTTTGATCAACGTATTGACATACTTCCAATATCTGATCCAAACATTTTCTCTATGGCACAGCGCGTTACTCTAGCGCAAACACAATTACAAATGGCATCTTCTAATCCACAGATGCACAACCTACACGAAGCTTACAAAAGAATGTATGAGGCATTAGGGGTGAGGGACATAGATATGCTTTTACCTCCTCCACAGCAACCCCAACCTGAAGATCCTGGAATGGAGAACGCGAAGTCTTTACAGATGTTAGCGCTCAAAGCTTTTCCTGGTCAGGCACATCAAGCACATATTGATGCTCATAGAGCCTTTATGAGTTCTTTTTTAGTTGCAAATAATCCTCCAACAATGGGAATATTACAAGCACACATTTCAGAACACGTTGCATTACTAGCAAGAGAAGAAATTACTCAGAAAAATGCACCACTTATTGAACAAGAAGCACAAAAAATGGGTGGTCAACTACCTCCAGAGTTAATGCAACAGTTTCAACAACAAAATGAACTGCAAATTGCACAAAGAATTACTGAATTAACTAATGAAATGGTGAACGAAGAGCAAGAAATGATGAATAAAGACGATAAAGACCCTTTAATTAGCTTAAAACAACAAGAATTAATGCTTAGAGCACAAGAAATTAGGCAAAACAAAGAATTATCAGAGCAAAGACTAGATTTAGACCTAGAAAAACTTAATTTTGAAGGTAAAAAACTAGAACAAAAGGATACTATTGATAAAGAACGCATACAAAGTCAAGAAGACATAGCAGATTTACGAGCAGAAGTGTCTATGGCATCAAAAAGGAGTCAATAATGGCAAACGGTAAACTTAGTTCAAATATAATTAAACTTTTAAGAAAAAAATATAAAAGACCTCCTGGCACAAGAGTGGGTGACTCAAAAAAGATATCGCAAATGTTGAAAAAGGGTGCTAGTATTCCCACATATATGGCAAGTAAAGGCGGGCATGTTAAAAAAAGAACAAAAAAGAAAACAAAAAAGTCTTAGTCCAAAAGAAATTTTGGATGAAGCCTTTAGTTTTGCTGCAAATTATCCCAATGACCCTATGGCTCTTAGTGCATCACTAATGGTTGTAGCGAAAACTATTTATTTAAATATTTTAGGACCTGAACAAACTCAAATGATGATGGATGCTTTTGTTAATGGTATAGATAACTACGAAGTTAAAACAGCAACTCTACATTAATGTCTATTTGTAAAAATTGTCATCATGAATGTCACCATAGCAACAATGGATTATGTCATTGTGGTTGTGATAATTGTGAACATGATGTACAAGAGGCGATAAACAAACTTAATAAAGTTTTGACAATAAATGGGGATTTAGAATTAGAAGTTGAATTCTTTCCCGATTTTAACATAACGGAACATTAGGAGGTTAAGATGAAATTGTTAAAAGACACATGGCAGTGGATTAAAGAATGGAATGAGTGGGGCATGAAAGACTGGATTAAAGCTGGTGTGATTGCTGCAATCGCTATTGCCGTATTATCAGGAATGGCAGGCTAATGCTAAGCCTATTAATTAAACCTTTACTCGGAGTCGTAACAGACTCCGTTAAAGGATTTGTTGAGACAAAGAAAGCAAAACAAGAATTAGCTGTTACCGAAATCAAAGCAGCCAAGGCTATCAAAGAACAGCAAATTGCAGGAACAATTGGGTGGGAGGCCAGTGCGGTCGATCAAATGAAAGGCAGCTGGAAAGACGAACTAATTTTAATATGTCTTTTGGTTCCAGCGGTGGCAGTATTTATTCCTGGATGGACTCCACACATAAAAGCAGGGTTTGAAGCTCTACACTCACTCCCTGATTACTACAAGCATCTTTTATATATTGCATGCTCAGCGAGCTTTGGCATTAAGGGAGCGAAAGGAGCTATGGGACTAATAACTAAAAAGAAATAAAGAATGGATACAGTATATATAGTAGACAAAATCTACAAAATAATTAGGACTAGACAAAATCAAATAACTCAGTTAATAATCAGTAATCAAGTTAAAGATTGGAATGATTATCAAAATCATTTAGGTCAACTTGATACGTTAAATTATATTGAACAGGAACTCTCGGACCTGCTTAAAAAGAAACAGGAGCAAAATGAGTAATTTAATCTTACCCACGCATGTAGCGAAAGCTGTGCAAAAAAAGAAAAAAGAAGAAGAAAAAAAAGAGTCAGCAAAATTACCCGAACCTACGGGTTGGCGCATTTTAGTATTACCTCATAAAGGTAAAGGCAAAACTAAAGGCGGAGTCTATCTCTCAGATAAAACTATACAAGAAACTCAAATCGCAACTAATGTTGGATTAGTTTTAAAAGTTGGACCTGATGCCTATAACGATACAGATCGTTTTCCAAATGGTGCATGGTGTCAAGAGAAAGATTGGGTTGTATTTGCCAGATACGCTGGTTCACGTCTAAACATAGAAGGCGGAGAACTACGCATACTAAATGATGATGAAATACTTGGAACAGTAGAAGATCCAGAAAGTATTTTATCACCAGTAACACATTAAACATGGAGAACAAACCATGCCCGAAGCATTAAAAGCAGAATCATTAAAAGAAGACGCCTTGATGGTTGAATTAGACACATCAGGAAAGTCTATTGATGTGGAGCTAAAACCAAGTAAAAAAGAAGAAACAGAAACTGAGGTTGTTGAAGAAAAAGAAACAATCGAGGGGACGAAGGAAACTAAAAAAGACGAACGCGAAGAATATAGTGACGGTGTTAAAAAAAGAATTGACAAATTAACTTATAAAATTCGTGAAGCTGAACGCAGAGAAAAAGAAGCTTTGAGTTTTGCTGAACAAGTCAAAAAAGAAAAAGATGAGTTACAAGGTAAATTTGATAAACTTGATGACGGTTACGTTAATGAGTTTACAGGTCGTGTAAAATCAGAACTTGAAACAGCTAAAGTGGCTTTAAAACAAGCTGTATCTGCTGGTGATGTTGATGCACAAGTGGCAGCTAATCAAGCACTTGCAAAGTTAGCTATTGAAGAAGAGAGAATAAAAGCGACTGAAGATCAAAGAAAAAATCAAGAAGAGTTATTAAAAACCACTGGACAAGTAGGTCAACAAACTGTACAAAATAATATAACGGCCCCTACTAAACCAGATCCTAAAGCGGAAGCTTGGGCTGAAAAAAACGAGTGGTTTGGTAAGGATGAAGCAATGACATACGCTTCGTTTGGTATTCACAAGAAACTTGTGGAGGAAGAAGGATTTGATCCTACTTCTGATGAATACTACGAAGAAATTGATAACAGGCTTCAAAAAGAATTTCCTCACAAATTTAATAGTGGGGGAGAGGTTCAAGAAGGCAAACAACCCGTTCAGACCGTTGCCTCTGCAAACAGAACCACGAGGTCTGGACGCAAAACAGTGAGGCTCACACCATCACAGGTAGCAATAGCTAAAAAATTAGGTGTGCCACTTGAAGAATATGCGAAATACGTGAAGGAGTAGGCATATGAATAAAATAGATGAAAATAAGACTCCACGCGCTGCTCAATCCCGCGAGAAAGCGACTCGTAGGAAACCATGGGCACCCCCGTCATCTCTAGATGCACCACCTGCACCCGATGGGTTTAAACACAGATGGATACGCGCTGAAGTGCTAGGTCAAGCAGATAGTAAAAACTTATCTGCAAGATTAAGAGAAGGCTTTGAATTAGTCAGAGCTGATGCAAACAGTGAATATCCCATCATTCAGGAAGGAAAGTATTCTGGTGTAATTGGAGTTGGAGGTTTATTACTGGCAAAAATTCCAGTAGAAATTGTTGATGAGCGAATGGCTTATTTTGCGGAACAAACAAAAAATAAGGAAGACGCGATTCAAAATGATTTACTAAAGGAAGAACATCCCAGTATGCCTATCTCTAAACCAGAAAGGCAATCTCGCGTAACCTTCGGTGGTAACCGAAAGAACTAATTTTTTAGCTCTTTTGTCCATCGAATAATTAAATAAATAAAAAAAGGATGAGATAAACGATGGCAAACAAAGACGCACCTTTCGGGTTCAGACCCGTGAGACATCTTAGTGGTGGTCTCATTAGAAGAAACGAATACACTATTGCTGCAAACTACGGCACTGACATTTTTCATGGACAGTGTGTAAAAGCAGTTACAGGTGGTGGAGTAGAAGCCGCAGCAGCAGGTAATGTAATCCTGGGTGTTTTTGGTGGATGTTTCTTTACAGACCCTACTACAAGCAAGCCAACATTTAGTAATAATTATCCAGCAAGCACAAATGCTTCAGATATTGTTGCTTATGTTTACGACGATCCTAGCATCGTCTTTGAAGTTCAACATGATGGTACAGGCACAGCAGCAATGAATTTTGCTGGTTTTGATCTAGTAGGAACAGCAGGAAGCTCTCTTTCTGGTAGATCAACTCAGGAGTTAGATACTTCTACAGCAGGTACATCTGGACAATTCAAGCAAATTGGTATTTCTAAGGATCCAAACAACAGTGATACAGGTAGCGCAAACGTTAATGTTTACGTGATTCCAAACACTGCTGAACATTCTTACTTACTAACAACTGCATTAAGCTAATAGGAGTTAATTATGCCGATATCAAGATCACAACTGGTAAAGGAACTAGAACCTGGCTTAAATGCTTTGTTTGGGTTGGAATACGCCAGATACGAGAATCAGCACGAAGCTATTTATGATACAGAAACTTCTGACAGAGCTTTTGAAGAAGAAGTAATGCTATCAGGTTTCGGTACAGCGCAAGTAAAGCCAGAGGGAACTCCGGTTAACTATGATGACGCAACAGAGTCATTCACAGCGCGCTATACACACGAAACAATAGCACTTGCTTTTGCGATTACTGAGGAAGCAGTAGAGGATAACCTTTACGACAGAATCAGTTCTCGTTATACAAAAGCACTTGCTCGTTCTATGAGTAACGCTAAACAAGTTAAAGCTGCAAACGTGTTAAACAACGCGTTTAATTCAAGCTTTACAGGTGGAGATGGTAAGGAGCTTTGTGCTACTGACCACCCTTCAACAGGCGGCAACATCAGAAACGAACTATCAACTGCTGCTGATTTAAACGAAACATCTTTAGAGCAAATGTTAATTGACATTGCTGGTTTAACTGACGACAGAGGATTAAAAATCGCTCTGAACGGAAGAAAACTTATTATTCCAGTCAATCTTCAATTTACTGCTGAAAGATTAATGAAATCCAATTTGAGAACAGCAACTTCTGACAATGACTTAAATGCTATTGCCAGCATGGGAATGTTACCAGAAGGTTATACAGTTAATAACTTCTTAACCGACACTGATGCGTTCTTCATTAAAACTGACTCTCCAAATGGGATGAAGCACTTCCAAAGATCACCTATCACAACTAAGATGGAAGGTGACTTTGAAACTGGAAACGTAAGATACAAAGCAAGAGAGAGATACTCTTTCGGTTTCTCTGACTTCAGAGCTATCTTCGGTACACCAGGAGCTTAATAAAACTTAATTTGTGGGGCTTCGGCCCCACAATAACTAGGTAATAATTAATTACGTCGACTGACCTAGCAGACGATCGTAGAGACGACGTAATAATACTACGAGGTAAAATATGTCAAATACAACTTTTTCAGGTCCAGTTAGATCTGAAAGTACAGTTAAAACTGTAAGTAAGAACGCCAGCACTGGTGCGATTACTGAAATCATTACAATGGGAGATGCCCCTGTCGCATTAGGAGACGAAGACAAAACTCTTGATGCTGCAACACACAGCGGAAGAGTGCTTGCAGTTCCTGCAATCGGATCCAATAGAACTGTAACTCTACCTGCTCCAGTTGCTGGACAAACTTATAAGTTTATCTATGCAGGCGCTGCAGAAGAAACAGAAAATTTAATTATCGTAACACCAGGAAATACTAATTTTTTCTTAGGTGGTGTTGTTCATTTAGATTCTGATGCGGATAACGTATCTGTTTACTCTGACGGAAATTCTAACTCAAAATTAACTCTTACAGACAGTGGTTTGTTTGAAATTAATATTGTTGCTAAAGATAGCACCAATTATTACATTTGGGGTTACGCAGAGGGTGCAGACGCACCTGCATTTGCAGATCAATAATAATTAGTGGGGCTTCGGCCCCACAGTTTCTTGATTAAGGAGGGAAACGATGGCAGACACAGTAACAGGACCTACAATCCTACAAGAGAATGATAGAAGGGTAACAATTAAAATAGTAGTGCAATCTGATGGATCAGGTGGCACAACAGTTTTTGGAGATGTTTCAGCTTTAACTGCTAATGCTGAGGGTCAATCAGTAGCTACATTATCTTTACAAAGATTATGGTGGTCATGCGCTAACGGTGATGGAGGAGACTCTTTTGCACGTTTAGACTATGAAGATTCTGACGGAGATATTCCAATAGTAACTTTAATAGATTCTGGTTATTGGGACTTTAGAGAGTTTGGTGGTATACCAGCAAATACTAGTAGTAACTCTAATCAAAATGATGTTAATTTTGTTGTACCTGGAGCCGCTGATTCTGGAAATACATATACTTGTATCGCAGAGTTTGTTAAAAATTATTAATGATTTCTAGATCTTCAATGCCTCAACAAATATCTAAGGCAGGGCAGAAAAAGAAATTTATTAAAAAAAAGAAAAAGAAAAAGGTAAAACATGGCAACATCAGGAACAAATAGTTTTGATTTAGATGTAGATCAGGTCATAGAAGAAGCTTTTGAAAGATGTGGTTTAAACTCTAGATCAGGTTACGATCTTAAAAGTGCAAGGCGTTCATTAAATATTATGTTAGCTGAATGGGCTAACAGAGGTATTAATCTTTGGACAGTTGAACTTAGAACACAAACTTTAACAGGAAGCACAACTAGTTACACATTAGATTCAGATTTAGTTGATGTGTTAGAAGCTGTTTTGTTTACTTCAAACGACTCTTCAACAGATATAGAAGTTGATAGAATTAGTAGAGCAGAGTATTTAAACATATCTAATAAATCTACAACAGGAACTCCTGTTCAATATTATTTAGAACGAGGAGCCTCAACTCCTACTTTATTTTTATATCCAACACCAGACGGAGCTCATACATTTAAATATTACGGTTTAACTAAAATACAAGATGCAGGAGATTATAATGATCAATTAGAAGTACCTACTAGATTCTTACCCTGCCTTACATCTGGTTTAGCTTATTATGTGTCTGTTAAAAAAGCACCAGAAAGAACTCCTTTATTAAAACAATTGTATGAAGAAGAATGGAAAAGAGCATCTGAAGAAGACAGACCTCGTTCAAGTTTTTTTGCTACACCTGCGAGAGATTATATATAATGCCTAAAGCTAGTGGTAAGTTTTCTAAAGCCATATCAGATAGAAGCGGTATGGAGTTTCCATACAAAGAAATGAGAAAAGAATGGAACGGTTCTTTTGTACATAAATCTGAATTTGAAGAAAAACATCCTCAGATTGAAAGACAAAAACATTCATCTGATGCACAAAGTATAGAAGATTCAAGACCAGATAGATTGGAGCCTATGACAGTTTTTGTTGGAGGTTCGGGATTTTTTGAATATAATGATTCAATGCAGGCATCAAAAAAACAACCACCTTTAATGTCTGCAACAATTGGTAAAGTAACAGTGAGTGTATCATAATGGCCGTCACCTATTCAGAATTAACTCAACAAATATTAAATTATACAGAAGTTGACACAGATGTTCTTTCTTCAACAATTACAAATGATTTTATAGAACACGCAGAAAATAGAATATTTAGAGATGTAGATATTGATGTGTTTAAATCTCATCAAACTGCAAATTTAACAGCTAGTAATCCTTTTCTATCATTACCAGGTGGTGGTAGGCCAGAACCTACTTCATTAGGAACTGTAAGAACAATGCAAATTTTTGCACCTTCCGGAACACCTACAAGAAATTTTTTAGAACAAAGAGACGTAAGCTACATGAATGAGTATTGGCCAGATAGAACCTCTACTGCTGAACCCAGATATTGGGCTTGGTGGGATCATAACACTATTTATGTTGCACCTACTCCTGATCTAGCATATAACGTAGAATTAGGTATAACTAGATTACCAACAAGACTGTCTAGTTCAAACAGTACCTCATGGTTAGGTGATAATGCACCCGCATTATTACTTTATGGATGTCTTGCAGAAGCCTTCAAGTTTTTGAAGGGACCAGCTCAAATGCTGCAAATTTATGAGCAATCATACCAACGTGCTCTTCAAGAGTTAGTCATAGAACAACAAGGAAGACACCGAAGAGATGAATACATGCATGGAGCTCTTAGAACTCCTTTGCAATCTAAAAACCCATAGGAGAATAAAACATGGCAATAACTCAAGCTGTTTGTACAAGTTTTAAACAAGAGTTACTAGTAGGAACCCACAATTTTACTGCGAGTTCTGGAGACACTTTTAAAATAGCTCTGTACACAAGTTCTGCTTCATTAGGTGCTAGCACTACTGCTTTTAGTACCTCAAATGAAGTATCAGATTCAGGAACATATAGCTCAGGTGGAGGATCACTAACAAGTGTTACTCCAACAACTTCAGGAACAACTGCTATTTGTGATTTCGCTGATATATCTTTCACCTCTGCAACAATTACAGCGAGAGGAGCTTTGATTTACAATAGCTCTCAATCAAATAAAGCTGTAGCTGTTTTAGATTTTGGTGGTGATAAAACTTCAACTAGTGGAACATTTACTATTCAGTTTCCAACTGCTGATGCAAGTAACGCTATATTAAGATTAGCATAGGAGAAAATTTAAATGGCATTAGTCATTAATGATAGAGTAAAAGAAACAACTACAACTACAGGCACAGGAGCGGTATCTCTTGGAGGTGCTGTAACGGGTTTTGAAACTTTTGCAGCTGGAGTAGGAAATAGTAACACAACTTATTATTGTATTGCTCATCAAGATCAATCAGAGTTCGAAGTAGGACTTGGAACTTTAGATGGAGATAGTTCAGATTTAACTAGAACTACAGTAATATCTAGTTCTAATAGTGATAATGCAGTAAACTTTAGTGCAGGTACAAAAGATGTTTTTTGCACATTGCCTGCAAGTAAATTAATTTTTGAAGATGGAAGCAATAATGTAGCTTTTGGTGGTGCTGTAACAGGTGTTACTAATCTTACTGCGTCTGGTGAAATAGATGCTGCTACTTTAGATATTTCAGGAAATGCAGACATAGATGGAACATTAGAGGCTGATGCAATTACATTAAACGGAACTGCTTTATCTTCTACTTTTGCTAGTTTATCTGGTGATAATACTTTTACAGGCGACATTAGTGTAGGAGACGATCTTACTGTTTTAGGTGGAGTTATTGAATTCAAATCAAATAGTGGTTCACCTGCTTCTCTTAAAATGTATTGTGAATCATCTAATGCTCACTTTCAAACACTACAACCACAACCCCACTCAGCTAGTGCTGCGAACACGTTAAGATTACCAAATAGTGGAGACAGTGGTACACAAGACTTAGTTGCTGTTGATATTACACAAACATTAACAAATAAAAGATTAACCTCTCCAAAACTAAATGAGGATGTAGCAATCACTGCTACAGCCACAGAAGTAAATTTATTAGATGGTGTGACTGCAACAACCGCTGAATTAAATATACTTGATGGTGTTACATCTACCGCAGCTGAATTAAATATACTTGATGGTGTAACTACTACAGCCACAGAATTAAATATTATGGATGGTGACACTGCTGCTTCATCAACAACTTTAGTAGATGCTGACAGAGTGGTTACTAATGATGCAGGAACGATGAAGCAAGTTGCTTTATCAGACGTAAAAACATATTTATCTAGTGCAGGTTTTTCAACCGAGGATCCAACAGCCTTGGCAATCGCATTAGGATAGGAGGATAGATGGCAAATACATTTAAAGTAGTAACAAAAGCAGGTGTAACTAGTGCTGATGTTATTTACACAGTAGCAGGTTCTACAACAACAGTAGTTCTTGGTATTATGGTAGGTAACACAACAACATCACAGATTACTGCAACAGTGAGTTTAGGTTCAGACACTAGCAATAGAGCAGGTGCAAATAATGAAGCTAATCAAACAGTTGAACTAGTAACTAACGCACCAGTCCCTGTAGGTGGTACACTTGAACTATTAGCAGGTAACAAAGTGGTTATGGAAACAACTGACACACTTTCGTTAACAGCTTCAGGTGCTGCAGATATAACTTTATCAATTATGGAGATAACCTAGAATGGCATACGTTGGTACACCTATAGACGTAGGCAATCAATTTAGTTCTCTTGTAGGAAAGAGATTTAGTGGTGATGCCAGTACGACAGCTTTTACATTAGATGTAAGAGCAAACTCTGCACTAGACATAGAAGTCTTTGTAGAGAATGTTCGTCAAGACCCAAATAGTGCGTACACAGTAGACGGGACTACTTTGACATTTACAGCCGCACCTCCTAGTGGCACAAATAATATTTATGTAGTTCATCAAGCACCCACTGTTGCTAGTGTTTCACCAACAGCAGGTTCTGTAACAGCATCTAGTTTTGATAACTCTGTTATATCTGGACAAACAGAATTAGCTGCAACTCCTGCAGATACAGATGAGTTTTTAATATCAGATGCAGGTACGATAAAAAGAATAGATTTTAGTCACATAAAAGGGCAAGGTAAAGTTGCACAAGTTGTCAGTGCAGTTAATACAACAGAATATGCTACAACTAGCAGTACATACTCTGATATTACTGGTCTTACATTAAATATAACTCCGTCAGCGACTAGTAGTAAAATTTTAATATTAATGCAAATGACAAATCGTACCAACAATGGGTCTGGTACTAATGCAAATGCAACAGTTAAATTACTCAGAGATAGCACTGATATACAAGAAATGGAATATTTTGCACAATTGACTATTGGAAATGGTAATCCAGATAGTTTAATTCATAGTGGCTCTCATATCTATTTAGATTCACCCTCAACCACTAGCCAGATAACTTATAAATATCAAGGAAAAACTAACTCAAACTTTCGTGCTTTTGTAAAAAATTTAATAGCAATGGAGATATTAGCATAATGACAAAACCAAATATAATAGATGCAATACTATCTATAAATCCAAAAGCAGAAGTGGTTGTTGAAGGAGACAATGTAGATACTTGTACTTTTACATGGATGAACGGCACTAGTGAAATATCTAGAGCAGATATTAAAACAAAATTAGAATCTTTAACTACTTCTTATAATGGACTATCTTATGCTAGAGCAAGACAATCAGCTTATCCTACTTTTCAAGAATTTGCAGAAGCATACTGTGAAAAAGAAATTGGTGGAGATTCTACAAAATGGGATGCTTACAAGACTGCTTATAACAAAGTAAGAACAGACAATCCGAAAGGTTAATTATGGCATTTGGAGAAGTTGGAACATCACTATCCAAGATAAAAGCCAATAGCTTAAATCTTGCAGGTACATATGGCTTTAGTGGCACAGTATCGGGATTAGCTGATGAAACACCTTTAGTATTACTAAGCACATTTACTTCTGATGGTTCTGATTCCAATGCAACATTTAATAGTTCTTTAATAACTTCTACATATAAAGAATATTTGTTTGTGTTTAATAATATACATCCCGGAACTAATCAAGTGTATTTAAGATTTCATCCTAGTATTGATAATGGTTCTAACTACAATTTAAATTTAACATCTGCAATGTCCACTGCATACCATAGAGAAGATGGGGGAGGTGTAGGACCTGCATTAGAATACGCAAGTGGTTTTGATACAGCTAGTGGTAGTTCTCATTATATTAGTTCTGATACAGGTTCTAACAATGATGATGGAGTATCTGGTATAATGAGATTATATAACCCTAGTTCTACAACTTTTGTAAAAAATTACACAATACAAACAGTAACTTCATCAGGTGATGGCGACCAATACGCTTATCATGTTTTAGGAGCAGGATATATTAATACAACATCTGCAGTTAATAATGTAAAATTTGAGTTTCACAATGGTGAAATACAAGGCGGAACAATAGATTTATTTGGAGTAGTATAATGGCACTTAGTAAATTAGCAGCAAACTCTTTTGACCTAACAGATAATTATGCTTTTACAGGTACAACAACTGGAGCAGTATCTACACAGAAATTATTTTTAATTAAGAACATTGACGCAAGTTCTAGTGGCACAGTAGATTTTGTTAATGGTGCTAGTAGTGTGGTTTTAGACAATACTTATAAAACATATTTGTTTAGAATTATAAATGTTCATCCTAGCACCAACACTGGAGGTTTTGCAGTAAACTTTTCAATAGATACAGGGTCAAATTATAATGTTACTAAAACAACAACAAGTTTTGTAGCACAACACGCAGAGGCAAACAATGTTGCAGAATTAGCTTACGGCAGTGGTTATGATTTAGCACAGTCTACATCAGACCAAGAGATAACACAAAATATTTATGCAACAGATGATAATTCAGGATGTGGAAATTTATACTTGTTTAATCCTAGTAGCACAACTTTTATAAAACATTTTATATCAGAGACAGGAAGTATGTTTGCAAACGCTAGAGCATGGCATAATTTTGTAGCAGGATATTGCAATACAACATCTGCAATAGACGCTGTTAGATTTAAATTTGATACTGGTAACATAGATTCAGGGAGGATAGCGTTATATGGCATTAAGTAAGATACAACCTGCATCAATCGACCTAACTGCTAATTATGCTTTTACAGGAACTAATTCTATAACTAGTGCATCTTCAGGGACGTATGAAGAAAAAAAATTAGCAACAGTGACAGCATCTAGTAGTGGCACATTAAGTTTTACTAGTAGTATAGATAACACTTATAATATCTATAAGTTTAGATTTATTGAAATACATCCTAGTCACGATAGTAATGTAGACTTTGGATTTCAAGGTAGCACAAATACAGGAAGTTCTTATGGAGTTACTTTAACTTCTAGTTTTTTTGATGCATATCATTATGAGAATGATTCTAGTGCCGCAGTTAGATATTTGACAAGTAGAGACCTTGCTCAATCAACAAGTTTTCAGCCTCTGTCTGTAAACACAGCAGTAGCAGATGCAGACCAACATGTTAGTGGTGAATTATTTTTGTTCGACCCAAGTAGTACTACTTTTGTAAAACACTTTATATCTACTACACAAACAGCGTCTGATGGTGGTAGTGATGATTTTTCAGACAATTCATATATCGCAGGATATTTTAATACCACCAGTGCTATAGACGCAATACAGTTTAAATTTCCTAGCGGAAACATAGACTCAGGTACAATAGAAATGTATGGAATAAATTAAGGAGGAAACAATGCCAAGATATCATAATATAAACGGAACTAAAGTACAGTTCACAGCAGACGAAGAAACAGCCAGAGATGCTGAAGAAGCAGCATGGGCTGATGCAGCACCTGCTAGAGCCTTGGCTGACCTCAGAACAAAAAGAAACAGATTATTAGCAGAGACAGACTATCTAGCTTTATCAGATAGCACTCTTAGTGATGATATGAAAACATATCGACAGAATCTAAGAGATTTACCTGCAGGAAAAGATACAGTAGAGAAGTGCGAGAACGCAACTTGGCCTACTAAACCATAGGAGGATAGATGAGTAAATCACAAATAGCAACAGGTGGCATAGCAGATGATGCAGTAACTGCAGCTAAAGTAATAGGGTTAGGTAAAATTGCACAAATAGTAAGCACTACAGTGACTGGTACAGTTTCAATTTCTAGTTCTTCAACCTCTAACTTTGTTGATATTTCTGGACTAACTTTGAATATAACACCCTCAGCTTCATCAAGTAAAATTTTAATTTTTTATGTTGTTCATGCGGGAGCTGATGCAGGTTCAAGGCATATAAGATTAATGAGAGATAGCACAGCAATAAGCATAGGGGATGCAGATGGTGGTAATCAAGTAAGGTCAACTTCTAGTGCAAGACCTAATAATGCTACTTATGATTTTGATACTGCAAATATGGCGGGACAATTTTTAGATAGCCCAAGCAGCAGCTCACAAGTCACCTATAAATTTCAGGCTACACTAGGTGCTTCTTACAGTGGAACATTTTATTTAAATAGACCAGAATCAAGCGCTAATGCTGACTATAGTCCACTAATGGCATCAACAATAACAGCAATGGAGATATTATCATAATGGCAGATTTACATAAAGCGATAAGAGCAATACACAATAATGTAATTGTAATAAAGGGTGACACAAAAGAGGATATAATAGCTTTAGACGATAGTGGAAATAGTGTGACCATAGACTGGACAAATGTTGAAGCATGGACTGACCCAAATGAATATCAATATAAAAGAGCGGCAGAGTACCCTAATGTCAAAGACCAATTAGATGACCTGTATCATAACGGAATAAATGGGTGGAAAAATACAATAAAAGCTGTAAAGGATAAATATCCAAAGGGGTAAAACATGGCATACATAGGACAATCAATTAAAAACGGAACTTTCAGTGTCTTAGACACAAGTGGTAATACTTACAATGGTTCTAACACAACATTTAGTTTAGGAACACAAGTAGGTTCTGCAGCACAGCTATTAGTGTCTCATGATGGTGTTATACAAAAACCCGGAACAGACTATACACTGGCCACAGGCGGTACACAGATTACATTTACTACAGCACCTGCCAGTGGAGCATCAATCTTTATTGTAGAAATATCTGGTGCAGTTGGTGGACCAATGAATACAGATATCAATGGTGCAGAGTTTATATTAGATGTAGATGGTGACACAACGATTACAGCAGATACAGATGACCAAATAGATTTTAAAGCAGGTGGTACAGATAGATTTGTATTATCTTCAGCCAATGCAAA
>Ga0208157_1000632_pt1 | contig 18236 bp, 19 predicted proteins | sample 5_EtaG_FD_184077 | JGI IMG/M metagenome (GOLD analysis project Ga0208157, IMG submission 184077) | Marine viral communities from the Subarctic Pacific Ocean - 5_ETSP_OMZ_AT15132 metaG (SPAdes) (version 2) | ecosystem: Environmental > Aquatic > Marine > Oceanic | place: Pacific Ocean | collected...
TTAACAGGTAGATTTGAAAATGATAATATACCTGTAACAATGGAGATGATTTCTACAATCGTAGATCCTACTTTACGTAATCAAGCACTACAGTTAGTAGAAAGAAGTCAGACGCCTGTGTTTGATAGACCAGAGTTTACTGGTATTAAAGGTTCAATGTCTGACTTAATACAAACTAGAGTCGCAGATCGTAATGTATTTGACAAAAAGGTGTTAGATACAAACTGGCAAGTACAGAAATATCATAGTATGTATCGAGATGCTGGTACATTTTTTAAGTCAGAATTTGAAAGGCTTGAAAAACTAGGTGTTGATGATCCATTAGGAGAAGCATCTAAAAATACAGTAGATGCTATTAATAAGGCACAGTTTGATAAAAATACTTTTGAACAAACACCTAAAGATACAAAGCTTGCAGTTGCTAAGTTGACTGGTGTATACAGAGCGGACCCTGCCGGTGCTATATCAGCAGAAACTCCGCATGATGCCGAAGAGCCATTTCTAACAGAATCACTAGAATTTTTTAAAGGAAAGAAACAGAAACTTCCCGGTTACTGGACAAGTATATCACATCTATATAAAAACAAATCATCAGTTAAATTAGCTCATGATAGACTTGTAGCTACAGGTATGATGAAACCTATACCAGAGCTTATGGGTGACATTAACCTTGGTCTTACAAACCCTCTACTAATAGAAGATAAACCTTCTGCGAATAAAATAGATAGAGTCGTTACAGAAGATCTAAAAGGAGATCGAGCCAAACTATTAAATGCAATAATAAATCCAAAGACTAAAGATAATGGTGGTCTAGATGCTATTAAAAAAGATAATAAGTATGCTGAGTTAGAAAAACCATTATCACAACATACGCTAGGAGAGGTTGTAGATCTTATAGAACAAGGTTATGATAACTTTGGGTTATATGGTATTACACGTGAAGGTTTGATACAACTTATGAGAGACTTACCTAACTTAGATTTTGACGCTGTATTTGATGACCGCATGCAAAGACTATTGGTATTATCTAGACTACGGTTTAAAGGTAACAACAAATTAGCATTTAGTAATGCAGATTCTACATACAGACGTTTAACTTTTGTACCACAAGAAGATAGAGAAGAGTATGCAAAAATAATAGGAGACATACCACCATTCTTAGAATTAGATTCATTAAGTTCAGTTGCTGCTAAGGCACAAGTGGAACAAACACTAAATCAATAAATATGGAAAACGAAAGCATTAATTACGATCCTACGGGATTACCTTCTGTTGAGGAGATGACTGCTCAGATAGAAGAAGATGCAGAAAAGAAACAAGTTATTCAAGAGTCAGAAGCAGCATCAGTTGCATCTGACCAACAGGCTGCTGACATAGCTGCTGACCCTAGAAACAATGATACATGGGGAATTAGAGGTATAGCTAAAGAAGCACAGTCTATTCTATCTGGTGGTTTACAAGATACAGCTTCTTCTCTAGCTACATTTCCAGAACGTACATTTGATGCGTTGTCTGGTGAAATGCAACAAGAAAAAGAAGAAAAAGGTTACTACGAACCAGAGTGGACACCTTTTACAGACGAAGATGACCCTATTATTACTAAAACATGGTGGGGTAAACTACTCAGAGGTACAGTACACTTCGGTTCTTTAGCAGCTGGTACAGTACTAGCAGCAAAAGGGCTTGCAGCTACAGGAGTACCTCTTATAGCCGGTGGTGCAGCTAAACTTTTAGGTCTAGGTACACTAGCTAGAGGTGCTGCAATCGGTGGTATATCAGATATTATATCAAAAGAGTCTGATGGAGAGAACGCTTTAGGAGCTATGCGAGACCGATACGGTTGGATAGATACGCCATTAAGTACTAAAGAAACAGACCATCCTATTATGATGAAGTTTAAGAACATCGTCGAAGGTATGGGTATTGGTTTAGTATTTGATGGAGCAGTACATTTAATAGGTAAAGGCAGTCGTGCTGCTAAAAACCAAATTGTTCGTCGTAACACCAGTATTGAAAATCAAACAACTACAGCAGCTCTTGCACAAATACGTAAAGGAGAAGCTGAGTTTCGTGCAGCTAAAAATGCACCACTTGCTGAAAGGCATCAGGGTGCTGATATATCTGAAGTTGCGCCGGGAGAAGCATATGAGCAACTCAGGCGTACACGTACAGACTGGGGATCTGAAGATGGATCTACAGGTGCTATTACTACAGCTGTAGAACGTGAGCGTATAGCACGTGCAGCAGGCACTACAGATGAAATCGTTGAGTCTACATTACGTAGCTTAATGAGTGATGATAAGTTTGCTAAAGAATTAGCCGCAGTAAAAGGTGATAGAAAGGTCATGCTTGATTTATGGCGTGATTCTGTAGCTTCGTATAGACAAATAGTTGAAGGTAGAAATGCTGCTGATATGCCAGCTGATGAGTTTCTTGCAGAATTATTTGCTAGAGATACTGCTTCACTACCATTAGGAGATGAGGTATTTGAAACATGGGCTGCTGAAACAGTAGTTACAGCTGATTTAGTTGTAGGTTCTTTGTTAAAACAGTTACGTGATACAGGTATAGCTGGTAGAGAAATAATAGATTTCGTATCACTAGATGATATAGATGGTCCAGCAAAGCAGATAGTAGATACTATGCTTACAGCTTTGTTCCAGACTAAGAAATCTAGGTTTGTAGCATCTGATTATTTTAGATCATTCGGTGCAGGCAAAACTAGAGCACAAGTAAATGACGCTGTTAACCAAGCTGTTAGAGGTGAGGTAGAGGATGTTAAAGAATCTATACTTTCTATACTTAAAATAGCAAAAGATGACCCAGATGAGAACTTACTCAATGCGTTGTTTGAAGCATTTTCTATGATGAAAAATGTAAACTCATTAGAAGACTTTGACAACTGGGCTAAAACTATTATAAAAGGTGGTCAAATAGGTGGTGAGGGACCTAATCGTACTGGTGCATTAATACGTAGCTTACAGGAAATGGTAAGTCACAGTGTATTGAGTGGACCTAAAACTCCGATGCGAGCACTTTTAGGTACAGGTGCTGCAACATTTTTACGTCCTGTATCTACATTCTTAGGTGCAACTATGCGTTATCCATTTACAGGAGACTCTGCTACTATACGTAGTAGCCTTGCTTCTATGAATGGTATGCTAGAGGCTGTGCCAGAAGCGTTTGATTTATTCTTTACCCGCCTTAATTCATACTGGTCAGGTGATATATCTACTGTTAAAACTAGATATACTGAGTTTACTAAAGGTGACTATAACTGGGAACTTGTTAGAAGATACTATGAAGATAGTGGACGAGCAAGTAAGAGTGATCAAGCTTTGTTTGCTTTTACTAATATGATACGTGGTATAAACAATAATAATCTTTTTACATACTCTACAAAGTTGATGGCAGCAACTGACGATGCTTTTACATTCTTACTTGGCAGAGCTAAGATGAGAGAAAAAGCTATGCGTAACGTGCTATCATTACAAAGTGATGGAGTACAAATGCCTAAGTTGACTCCAGAACTAATGAGAGCATATCAAGATGATTTCTACGGACAGATTTTTGATAGCAATGGTAACATAAAAGATGAAGCAACAATCTTTGCACGTAAAGAGGTAACACTAACACAAGATCTTACAGGCTTTGCTAAAGGTCTTAATGATGTCTTGACAGCTAACCCATACGTTAGACCATTTTTTTTATTTGCTAGAACTGGTGTAAATGGACTTGCACTAACAGGTAAGCATACACCCGGATTTAACTTTCTTGTTAAAGAGTTTAATGATATAGCTTTTGCTGATGCTAGTAACTTAGCAACTCTTAAAAAATATGGTATCAATACTTTAGACGAGCTACAAAACGCTAAGGCATTACAGACAGGTAGATTTGCTATAGGTTCCGCTGTAACATTTTTGGCTATAAACGCATGGATGTCAGGTAGACTTACCGGCAACGGTCCTACAGATAGACAGATGAGACAGGGTTGGATAGATGGTGGCTACTTGCCTAGAACTATTGAGCTAGGTGGTGTGCGTGTAGGGTATGACTCTATAGAACCATTTAATCTTATTATGTCTACAATCGCTGACGTAGGTGATGCTAGTATATTGATGGGCGAAGAGTGGACTGAGAAAGAACTACAAAAGATTTCTTTAGTTATAGCACAGTCTATATCTGGCAAGTCTTATTTAGCTGGTATACAACAACTTGTTGACTTAGCAGCTGGTAGACCGGGACAAGCAGAACGTATAGCTGCAAGCTTAACTAACAATACAGTTCCGTTAGCTGGTTTACGTAATGAAATGGGTAAACTTCTTACACCATATATGCGAGAAATTAACTCTGGTGTATTTCAATCTTGGCGTAACCGTAACCTATTATCAGAAAATATACCCGGTGTAAACGAATTGCCATACAAGTATGATATGCTAAATGGTAAACCACTAAAACTGTATGACTTTATGACTCGTGCATTTAACATGATTAGTCCAATAAGTCTAAATTTAGAAGCTACTGATGGTAGGACATTTCTATTCGAGAGTGGTTATGATCTTAGAATGTCTACATTTTATGCACCTGATGGTACTAACCTAACTGACGATCCTCGTATTAGATCGCAGTTCCAACAAGCTATAGGTAATTTTAATTTAGAAAGAGATTTAGAAAAACTATCTAAAGATCCTAAAATTATAGCATCTATGGCAACTATGAGAGCTGATATACGAGCAGGCAATAGAGGTCAATTTAACGCTAGAGATTACTACCATAACATAGTAATAGATAGATTATTTAAAAGTGCTAGAGTAGCAGCTTGGAACTCTATTAAATATAGAGAAGATATATATAAACTTATTGAAGAACAAAAAGCTGTTAAAACAGCACAACAATTTAAATCTTCCCAAACGTACAACCTTCTTAATATGTATAAGTAATGGCAACAACTTTCGTAGATTACACAGGAGACGGAAACGCTACGAAGTCGTTTTCCTTTCCTTCCATCAAAGAGGCTGACGTTAAAGTAGAGGTAGATGGTGTCGTAAAGACAACCAGTACTCACTATAACATAACCAGCTACACAACCACAGGCGGTGGTAATGTTGTCTTTACATCAGGCAACATACCAGCAAGCCCTGCTCTTATACGTATCTATCGTGATACAGACGTAGATACTGCTAAGGCAACCTACACAGCAGGCTCCTCAGTTAAGGCAGGCGATCTTAACAACAATAATGAGCAGCTACTATTTGCTGCACAAGAAGAACAGAATCAGACAGTAACAACATCTGGAATAAAAGATGGTGCTGTTACTACAGCTAAAATATTAGATAGTAATGTAACAACAGCTAAGTTAGCTAGTAACTCAGTAACAACAGCTAAAATAGCTGACAATGCTGTAACAATGGCAAAGCTAGCTGGAGGTACACTGCCTACAGATATAACTGTAGCAAGTGCTAATATTACAGATCTTACAATAGCAACAGCTGACATAGCTGATGACGCAGTTACAGCTGACAAGATAGCTAACTCTGTTAATACAGCTATTGCAGCTAACACAGCCAAGACTACAAACCAGACTCATACAGGTGATGTGACTGGATCAGTAGCTTTGACTATTGCTAACGATGCAGTTACTACAGCTAAGATAAACAACGACGCTGTAACTACAGCTAAGATTGCAGATGCAGAACTTAAAGTACTTGCAGGCATGCAGGGTGGAACAGCATCTAAACTTGCAGATAGTACAGCTCTTACAGCAGATATAGCCGATCTAAACCAGATCGACGGTATGGCAAAGCAGACTACAATTACAGATGATGATACTAAGTTTCCAACCTCTGGTGCTATTGTTGATTATGTAGCTGCACAGCTAGAACCATTCGGTGGTTTTGAAGCTATAGCTAACGAGGTATCATTTCCTAACACACAGCCAGTATCTGGTGTTGCTATTTCTATAGCAGACGCAGCTGGTATTGTAGTAAGTGGTAGTGGTAGTAGTACAACAGGTAGAACCGTAGGTGGATCTACAGTAACTATAAACGGAATACCATCTAACTTTCACAGTTCTACTGTAGCAGCTGGTATACGTTTTATTGTAACATCAACTGGTTCTGGACAGGTATATAACTATCATAAAGCTACACTTGCAGAAAGTGATCTTGTAAGCCTTAGTGGAGATATTAATGACTTCTCAGAAAGATATAGAGTTGGGTCGTCGAACCCTACAAGTAGTCTTGATAGCGGTGACTTATTCTTTAATACTGGCACAGGAAAACTTCTCGTATATAATGGAACATCTAGTGCTTGGGAAGAGACTCAAACAGTAGGTAACTTTTTTATAAATACCATATCTAGTTCATCAGGAACTGGTGGAGGCAGTGCAACACTTAATGGATCAGCTTATAGATTTACACTTAGCAACGCAGGCACTTTTGCACAGCAAATGCTTGTTTCTATCAATGGAGTCGTTCAGAAACCTAACACAGGTACAAGCCAACCCAGCGAAGGATTTGCTCTCGACGGTGCTGATATTATCTTTTCTGCCGCCCCTGCTAATGGTGCTGACTTTTTTATTATCACCATCGGAGCCTCAGTAAGTATCGGTACACCAAGTGATAGTACAGTTACAGCTGCTAAACTTACAAGTGGTGCAGTTACAACAGCAAAAATATTAGATGATGCAGTTACAACAGATAAACTTGCAAACTCAATTAACACAGCAATAACAGCTAACACAGCTAAAACAACAAACGCTACTCACACAGGCGACGTTACAGGTTCTACATCTTTAACAATCGCATCTGGTGCAGTAACTACCGCAAAGATAGCTGACGACGCAGTGACTGCGGATAAGCTCGCTAACACGTCTGTAACCGCTGCAAGCTATGGTTCAGCCACAGCAATCCCAGCAATCACTGTAGACGCTCAGGGACGTATCACAGCAGCATCTACAAACTCTATCAACACTTCTACTATACCAGTAGCGGATGAGTCATCAGACACAACTTGTTTTCCTGTATTTGTTACAGCAGCAACTGGAGACCTAGCACCTAAGAGTGGTAGTAATCTAACCTTTAACTCTGCAACAGGAGCTTTAGGTGCAACATCTTACACAGGTGACGGTAGTAGTTTAACAGGTGTAGCTTCAGCAGTAGCTGACGGATGTATCTATGAAAACTCACAGACTATATCTAACAACTACACAATTTCAACAAACAAAAACGCCCTTAGTGCTGGGCCGATCACTATAGCAAATGGCGTTACATTAACAGTACCTAGTGGTAGTGTTTACACAATAGTATAATTATGGCAATACAAATTAATGGTAATGGTACTATCACAGGTATATCCTCTGGTGGCTTACCAGCTGGCTCAGTAACGTCAGCAACTTTAGCAAGTGGATTAGCTACTCAAGGAATAACAATGGTTGATGAGTTTAGAGCTAATGCAGACGCTGATTACGGAAACAGTACAATTTTCACTTTCTGGGAAAGATCTGACACTAATTTTGAAAAGATTGGAACTGGAATGGCTGCAAGTGGTGGGGTATTTACATTTCCTACGACTGGAAAATATTTACTTAATTCTCATATATTTGGTAGAAGATTAAGTAATGACGAACAATATATAGGTAATATCTGGGAACTATCTACAAATGGAGGTTCAAGTTATACTATTACAGCTGCTGGTTGGACTAATGCTGATTCATCTAATGCTCACTTTAGTATTTCTGTCTCAAAAATTTTAGATGTAACTGATGTGAGTACTTTTAAATTATATGTAAGAACTAATAGTGCAAACGCTGTAAAGTATTTTGGTGATACAAATGCAAACAGGTGCACTGTACAATTTATACGTTTAGGAGATACATAACATGAGTTCAATAAAATTAAAACATTCGGGTGGTAACAGCGTAATCATCGCTGCACCATCCAGTAACCCTGCGTCTGATCGGACGCTTACGTTACCAAGTGATGAAACAGGTCAGATTATCACCTCTGATAGATCAGGAACTACACTTCAAAGGCAATTTAAATATTTAACCTCTAGTTCACAATTAGCAAGTTCTGGTAGTTCTCACGAATTAACTACAAGTTTAAGAACTGCTATTACTCCAAAATCTGCCGATAGTAATTTATTACTGGAGTTTTATACACCTTTTGTTTGTCCTAATTCCACGAATATACAGTATGGAAAATTCTACGATGTAACTAATTCAGCAGTTCCGGGCGAACCACCAGCCGTAGATTCTAGAGACAGAGTTCATTGGACAAATAGAAATGGACAGTTTGATGCAAACGATAATGATGTTTGGAATATGAGAATAGTTGTACCAGCACAAAGCACAGATACAAGAACATATACTATTTACCATAGAACAGAGGGTGTTACTATTCAATTTTTTGTTAGTACATTATCCGTTGGTGCTGGATCTACATTTCCTATGACTTTTGTAATTACGGAGATTGCAGCATGAGTACTTTAAAAGTAGACGGAATCCGTTCCAATTCCGCAACAAGTGATGCCATAACTTTGGCAAGCAATGGAACGTGTACTGCCAATATTACTAATAACCTAAGTAATAGAAACAAGATAATAAATGGCTCGATGATTTGTAGTCAAAGAGGAAGCAGTTTAGCTTATACAGGAAGCACAAACGCATATCTTATAGATCGTTTTAAATTTCTAAATGCTCATGATGGAGCCTCTACTGTTAGTCAATCTTCGACTTCACCAGATGGGTTTTCAAATAGTTTAAAAGTAGATGTAACAACTGCTGATACAAGTCTTGCAGTAAGTCAATTTTCAAATCTAGGACACCGTATTGAAGCACAGAATTTACAGGATTTAGGTTATGGAACAAGTGGTGCAAAAACTATAACTGTAAGTTTTTATGTAAGATCCAATAAAACTGGCAATTATGTTTTTAATATACAACAAGCAGATAACAGTTATAAACAGGTAAGTCAAACTTATACTATTAATTCTGCTGATACATGGGAAAGAAAAACATTTTCTTTTGCAGGTGACACTTCTGGGGTAATTAATAATGATAACGGATCAGGCTTAGAACTGTATTGGTGGCTTGCTGCTGGTACAATTTATACTAGCGGTTCATCTAGATCGACTTATACAACTTATGCTAATGGAGATGCTGCTGCTGGACAAGCAGTTAACTTATTTGATTCAACCTCAAATGAGTGGTATATAACAGGAGTTCAATTAGAAGTTAATAGTTCTGGCGTTGCAACAGATTTTGAGCATAGGTCATTCGGTCAGGAGCTTGCTTTATGTCAGAGGTATTATGCAATGATTGCTGAAGGACAAAACTCTATTATTGGACAAGCTTGGACAACAGGTTCAAATTTTTATTCATCCATTGACTTACCAGTTGTTATGCGAGCCACACCTACTATGGAGGTAAGTAATTGGACTAATGCTTTTAGAGCCTATGGACCAAGTGGGGGTATTAACGTATCAACTTTGGCTTTAAATTCAGAATCAAGAAATAATCGTGTTCTCGTTAATCAAGTAGGAAATCCTGGAGCAGGTGCAACTTTAAGAGTATATGATGCAGATAGTGGAGTATATGGCAAACTAGCGTTTACAGCGGAGATTTAAATTATGGCATTTCCAACAAACCCAATTTATAAATTATATACTTCTACTTTTGATGGGGTAGTGACAGAAATGATTTTAAAAGAATCAAATAATATCAGGATTAATATACCAAAAGATGAAGCAAACACAGACTACCAAGAATACCTTGAATGGGTAGCAGAGGGAAACACAGCCGAAGAGGCAGACTAAATGACATTAACACAAGTAAGCACTGGCGGTATAAAAGACGGTCAGGTGCATACAGCTGATCTAGCAGATGCTCAGATTACAGCTGGTAAACTACATGCCGACGCTTTAGACCACACCTACACTCTTGGAGCTGTCGGAAGTGACCACTATACATTTACAGGAGAGGGCTTAACCGGAGCGGTTAATGACCCTACCTTGTACTTAACACGTGGTAAAACATACAGATTCGTAAACGGTAACTCTTCTGGAGCACATCCGTTTCGCATACAGAGTGTAGCCGGAGCAGGCGGCACCGAGTACAACACAGGCGTAACAAATAACGCTGGAGGTGGAGGCTCTACAATTATATTTGAAGTACCACATAATGCACCAGATGTTCTATATTATATATGTACATCTCACCCAGCTATGAATGGTATATTTTATGTAACAGGAGCACTAGCTGACGGTAGTGTTACTACAGCTAAAATAGGCGATCAACAAGTAACACTAGCCAAACTAGAACATGGTACAGGATCTAACGATGGTAAGTTTTTACGAGCAAACAACGGAGCAGATCCTAGCTTTGAAACAGTAAGCATCCCTGCTGGAACAACAATAAACAACAACGCAGATAACAGAGTTATTACTGGCTCTGGTACTGCTAATACTTTAAATGGTGAATCTGGTTTAACTTATAATGGTTCTGTTTTACAAATAAATGGTGACGGACAGTTTACAGGTAATGATGGCACTGCTAACCAATTAAAATGGGATAAATCAGATGATTCTTTATACTTTAGAGATGGTGTAAAAGCTCAGTTTGGAACAGGTGGAGATATGAAAATTTTTCATTCTTCTGGTGTAAACCAAATTACTACTGGCAATAATGTATTTAAAGTATTCGGTGGAGGTAGTAATAATAAAACGATTTTTGCTACTGCTACCACTAATGCAGCAGAGTTATATTTCGACAACAGTAAAAAGTTTGAGACACATTCTACTGGTGTGCAAGTTACAGGTGATTGTTTAGTAAGTGAAAATATAAAAGTTAATGATAATAAAAAATTAATTGCTGGGTCTGGCAATGATGCGTTTATAAAGCACACAGGTAGTGACTTTTTAATAGAAAATGATACTGGCAGTTTTAATATTAAGTGCACTAGCGGTACAGGTGTTGGAGAAGGTGTAATTTATTTTGGAAGTGGTACTGGTACTACACGAACAGTATTACAATCTGATGGTCATTTTAGACCCTATGCTGATGCCGCTTATTATTTAGGTACGTCAAGTTATCGTTGGCTAAATATTTATACTGCTGACCTTAACTTATCCAACGAGGGTTTGTCTAATGACGTTGACGGAACTTGGGGTAGTTGGACAATACAGGAAGGAGAATCAGACTTATTCTTAAAAAATAACCGTTCTGGTAAAAAATATAAATTTAATTTAACGGAAGTAACTTAAAAACTTCAAGATAAAGAAGATGGAAATACCTACAATAGTAATTCCACCAGTAGAGACAATAGAAACAATATCTATACCCTTACCAAAAGCAGACGTGCCTAGCTATATACCTTTGGTTGTACCTCCTAGTGATTTACAAGAACCAGAGGGTACAGAACCTATAGCTACGCAGCCTCTGCCAGCTCCTAAGCTGACTCTACCACCTTTACCACCCATTCCTATACCCTCGTCTGAGGTACTTGTTACAGCGGCAGCAGCAGCTGTTACAGCAGTAGCCGCTACAACACTTACTCAGCCGATTATAGATAACATTAAAAAGAAACTACAGAAGTTCTTACAAGGCAAGATTAATAAATGGAAGGAAAAGAGAAACAAGAAAAAAGCTTCCTCGGCAAAGTAAAAGATATAGCTGAGGATAAGGAACATCAAATTGAATTTCTGGGAACTGTAGTTAGACTAGGCGTTGTTGTCTGGTCTGGTTTTATTATTACACTTAACTATGTAGAAATACCGATGGTCAAGAAGTCTGGCAATAGCGATATCACTTTCGTCGCCAGCGTCTTTACTGGAGCCCTAGCCACATTTGGCTTGACGACTGGTAAAAACGGTAGTGGTAAAACAACTTGCCCTATGATGAATAAAGACAAACCAAAGACATGAAGAAACTAATTCTTCTCTTAGCATTGTTATCACCCACAGTTGCAAGAGCTAATACTGTCACGCCACAATTTACGACTGGCAGTATGAACAGCACCACCACTACAACTCAGACTATTACTGAGGTAGAGCAACGTCAGGTCTTCGGATCTGCCGTCAACACGTGGTCTGGAACTAACGTAACACCATCAGCTGACATATCTGGTAGTGGTACAACCTTTACTGTGACTAACACAGCTAATCCTTGGACATTAGAAACAACTACAAGAGCTGCTGGATTAGTAGAACAATGGGACACAACCACAAACTATACAATAAACTCTACTACAAACTCCTTGTCTGTCTTCTCACAGTAGGCAGTCCAGCGTTTGCAGAGGGAGATACAAACAATAGTTCTAACCCTGTAGCAGCAGCTACGGGTAACGTAACAAATCAAGCGGTGCAGTTCCAAAACAACGGAGCACCGTCCCGTCAGAACTATGGTCCAAACATATCGTGTAATGGATCTACGATGACGTTTAGCCCTTTTTACATGGGTAATGACACACAGCCAGAGACTGAAGATGGCTATGTTATTACTGAGAACTGGGGCTTTCAAATAAACTTTTCAGTACCTTTAGACAAGCGTGGTCTTGAGCAATGTAGACGTATTGCCAAGCGTCAAGAGGAAAAGATGCGGTTAGATTACGAGCTTGTACGTGCACTTAAATGTGCAGAGCTACAGCGTCAGGGGTTTACATACAGACCCGGGACTGACATGGCAGTATTATGTCAAGACATCGTACCTATATCAGCACTACTACCACCTAAAAAGAAAAAATTTGGAGTATTTTAATGAGTACATTTTCACGAATATTAGAAGAGCGTGCAGAAGCTGCAAAGAAAGCGGCTAAAAAAGAAACTAAAAAAACCACTAAATCTACTAAATCATGATTACATTAGTAAAACCAATTCTATTTGCCTTTATAAAAACTAAAGCAGTTAAAGAACTGATAGTAAATTTATTAGAGGCGTACGCTAAATCTACAGATAATACTGTTGATGACAAGCTAGTTGAGCTAGTTAAGAAGAATCTATTAGGAGAATAATGGACGAGCTAAAGAAACTACCTAGAAAAGCAACAGAAGAAACCTTTAATGAGCTACACTATCTTGTTACAGAGGACTTTCTACATAGAATAAAGAGTGGAGAAGCGACTACACAAGATCTGAAAGCAGCTTGCGATTGGCTAAAGACCAACGACATAACAGGTGTTGCCTACGATGGTAGTCCTTTAGACAAGCTTAACAAACTTCTACCTACTGTTGACCCTTCACTCGTTAAGAGGAAAGTATATGGCAAAAACTTCTGAATACTACAAGAAGAATCCAAAAGCTGCCGCTAAAAGGCGTAAGCAGCAGAAGAAATACAACAAAACTAAAAAGGGTCTAGAGATTAGAGTCAATGCAAACAAACTTAATAGAAAACTTGGTACATATGGCAACCGTGACGGGTTGGATGCCGCCCATTATAAGGGCAGTAAAACCAAAGGCCGAAAACAAAAGCCATCTATTAACCGACGTAGCAGACTTAAAATTAAAAAATGACCCCATTACTACCAAACCCTGATCACTATTTACACAATTTAATAACCATGACAAGTTCAGATTCTAAACGGCTCTGGCGAAGAGCTATCAAAGAGCACTTTAATTGTACATGTGTTTATTGCGGAGAAACTTATGATTTACAAAAACTCACCATTGACCACGTACGTCCCAAATGTAGGGGCGGACAAGATGTGGCGACAAATGTTGTCCCGTCGTGTAGAAGATGCAATCAGGAAAAAGGTAGTCAAAACTGGAGAGACTGGATGAGGTCGACATTTGGTATTACTGATAGAGAACAAACTATTTTATCACACATAAATTAATGGAAAAATGGAAAACAGACTTAAATAGATTAGAAAACTTTATAGATAAAGAAGGTACGTTTGGTACGTTTGGTGATCCTAATAAGGTACACGGTGCACAAAAACGAATCTATAAGCGTGATTATGTAAATACTGTTAAGTTTAATCCTAAATCTGGTGAGTTTGAGCCGTACGATCAACGGACTAAAACTTACTATAATGACAAAGATGCAAACAAGTTTATTTCAAACAACGTAAAGCAAAAACGCAAAGCTTTCTTTTTAGAAGGAGCCGGTACTGAAACACCCGAAAAAGATCTAAAATACTTACGAGCTAAAAACAAACTTAACTATCTTAAAAACGAAAACCAATCAAGCGTTTGGAAAATACGTAATAGTTTTAGTAATAAGATTGAAGGGGGTGGCACTGTATATGAACAGGAATGGTTAAAAAGTATTAAAGATGCAGAAGCTGATTTACTTAAATTAAGAGCTGGAACTAAGTATGAACGTGAGATTCTAAAACAAATAAAACTTAAGAGAGACTCACAATGAACGAAGAAGATCTAGGTGACGCCATCAAGAAAAAAGATGAAGAGCTGCTTGACAAATACAAAAAACAGCAAAATCCACAAGATCCTAATGTTTTAGAAAAGAAATTAAAAGAGGAGCAACAATATAAACAGCTACCTCTTTTTACTCGTCTTAACGATGCTATAGATACTGGTTTTCAGAGAACTGGAGAGTTTATAGCAAATGCTGCTCAGGATCAACCCGGTATTGTAGATGATATTGTCAGGGGAGGTCTTCAAGGGCTTTCTTTTGTAGGTAATTTACCTGTAATTAAGCAGATAGGTCAGTTTGAAGATAAGATTGTAGAAGGCGTAGGTAATCTTGCAGATAGGCAAAGCGTAGTAGATCCTAGATCATTTAGGTATGCTACACGTGTAGGTACTATGTTTATACCTTATGCCGGTGCAGCTAAAGTACTAGGTAAAGGTAAAGCAGCAAGTAAAGTTGCAAAGGTAGCTAATGTGGTAGATGATGCTGCATTTGACGCACAGCGTTTACAGTCTGGGTTAAAAATGCGGTTACTTAAGAGTATAGATCCAGATGATGCAAATGTTGGCAAGTTTGTACCTCCAACACCTCAAGAAATATACAAAACTAAACAAGACTTACTAAAGAACCGTTTAACTGATGGATCTGGTAAATTAAATATTTGGAACTACTTTACAAACAAAAAAGGTAGGTCAGATTGGGGTAGACTTATGGCTAAAAAAGTTCAGACGTTACCTCATACTAAAGAAAGTTGGACACGTATTAAAGGCGAACTTCAAAACGATTTTGTAAGTATTTACCCTGAGTCATTTTTAAAAACAATAAAAGTTAATGGCAAACCTTTAAGTAAAAGTAGTATAGAAGTAGAGCACATTTTTACTCTACAGCAATCTATGCCTATATTTGCTGATGTAGAGTGGGGTGGTCAACTATGGCAAGATATTGCTAAACAGGTACTATCTAAACGATTTGGATTAGGTGATACTCGTCAAAACTTAGTAGCTGTTCCAGAACATATACATCGTATTAAGACTCAATATTTTAATAAAATGGCTGGTATAGATGGCAGAAAGTTTTTTACAGACGACGTTATTAAAGAAATGATTGCAGATCCAAAGTATCGTGAATCTAAAATTAACGACTGGTTAAAAGAAGTTGAGAAGGGTAAAAAAATTATTGACGACGGATTAACTATTTGGGAAACACTTTATAAAGGTAAAGAGATACCGCTTATGCCAGAACAGTTAGTTGAAAGGTTAGCTAACATTGATTTAGATACTGCCGATATTAAAAAGATTATACCACAAATATATGAAGAGTTTATAAAAGAAGGATTTACCAATCAAGGTTTAGTTTTAGCTGATAAAGCAGCGGAGAAAGTAGTTACAAGAAACAAGTTAATTAATGCTAATATTAATCAGATACCTAAAACATTAAAGAAAATGGAAAAACAGTTTAAAAAGCGTAATAAAACTTTTACTCGTTGGGATTCGATAGAAGATGCTTTAGAGTATGCTGAAAAAGAACTTAGATACCAGTTTACAGACGATACTGGTCAATTTAGATTTATTAATAAAAGCGGTTTAACGTTTAAAGAGGCTGTAATTTTATATGGCAATTTATTGTATGAGACTAACTAATGAACACCGAAAAAAATTCTCTAGCCCTATTACAGCAAGACTTTAAGTTGTTCTTGCAGGCATTATGGCATGAATTACATCTTCCACCTCCTACGAGGGCTCAATATGCGATTGCAGATTACTTGCAGACTGGTCCCAAGCGACTACAAATACAGGCGTTTCGGGGCGTTGGTAAGAGCTGGATTACTGGTGCTTTTGTTCTATGGACTCTATTTAATGACCCCGAAAGAAAGATCATGATTATCTCTGCGTCTAAAGAACGTGCAGATAACATGTCTATTTTTTTACAGAAACTTATTATAGAGACACCATGGTTAAATTTCTTAAGACCCAAAGCAGACGACTCAAGATGGTCACGTATCAGCTTCGACGTCAACTGCTCACCGCATCAAGCACCTTCAGTGAAGAGCGTGGGTATTACTGGTCAGCTAACTGGATCACGAGCGGATCTTATGATTCTGGACGACGTAGAAGTTCCCGGGAACAGTATGACGGAGTTGATGCGTGAAAAACTACTTCAACTCTGTACGGAAGCGGAAAGTATTCTTACCCCGAAAAGCGATAGCCGTATTATGTATCTCGGGACTCCTCAGACTACTTTTACTATTTATCGTAAGTTGGCAGAGCGTGCGTATCGTCCCTTGGTTTGGCCGGCCAGATACCCAAGAGGTAAAAACATTACCCAATACGAAGGACTACTAGCTCCTGAGTTACAGGTAGATATAGATGAAGGGGTCGAAGAATGGGCTCCTACAGATAACCGCTTTACAGACGAAGATTTACTCGAAAGAGAGGCTTCTATGGGGCGGTCTAACTACATGTTGCAGTTTCAACTAGACACAAGCTTATCAGATGCAGAAAAATTTCCACTTAAGATGGCTGATCTCATCGTTACTAGCGTTAATCCTGATACTGCACCCGAAAACATCATATGGTGCTCAGATCCAGCAAATGTCATCAAAGATGCCCCAACAGTGGGCTTACCGGGAGACTATTTCTATTCACCTATGCAAATGCAAGGGGAGTGGTTGGAGTATGACGAGACCATATGCAGCGTGGATCCTTCGGGAAGAGGAACAGACGAAACAGCGGCTTGTTATCTATCCCAAAAGAACGGAATCATCTATTTGCATGAGGTGCGAGCCTACAAAGATGGGTACAGTGATACTACCTTGCTTGACATCCTTAAGGGATGCAGAAAGTATGGAGTTACATCACTGGTTATTGAAACAAACTTTGGAGATGGAATTGTAAGTGAACTATTTAAGAAACATCTTATTCAAACAAGACAGAATATCAATATTGAAGAAGTACGTGCAAACGTTAGAAAAGAAGACAGGATCATTGATAGTCTTGAGCCTATTCTTAACCAACACCGCCTTGTTGTTAATAGGAGTGTTATTGATTGGGACTATGCCTCCAACAAAGACAGTCCTCCTGAAAGCAGACTTCTATACATGCTCTTCTACCAGATGAGCCGTATGTGTAGGCAGAAAGGAGCAGTTAAACACGACGATAGGCTAGATTGCCTAGCTCAAGGCGTTAAATACTTCATAGATGCCCTACATATCAGTGCATTAGACCAAATAAAGGATAGAAAAGCAGAAGAATTTGCTAATATGCTAGCAGAGTTTATAGACAATCCCGAATCTAGTGCTAATCATCTGGTGTTAGGTATGTCATTAGAGCAACGAGAAGAAGCAAGAGGATATGATACCGGGAATACAGTTCCCAACTGGCGTTGAGCGATCACGCACTTATACAGGGGAGGAGAAGGGTGGACTCTTCCTCTGTAACCTAATATCCTCTGATTGGATATTCCTAATAGACCTCATAATCAAACTATCTCACTAGACCGGAGCATAGCTGATAAAAAATGACATAATTTTGTCTGCCCATGTATACGACGCTGGTAGGTCGCAGTTCCCCCATCAGGTCGTTGCTATCATATAGACTTTTGAGTCTCAATGCGTCCAGCGAGTCCGATGAGTCTCAGCGCAACAAGGTCGTAGTCCAGCAAGACACAGTATGATACTGGTCAAGTACATATGATACATCACAATCATACGCAACACGGACGCATTAGACCTAGTATAAGACTGTCAACTAATGTGTAGCTATCTGTAGGCATCTCAGTCTTAGTCCAGTATCACACAGTATTAGACTAAGACTCACAATCATGTGCGACTCATTTGGTATGTGTGGTACTGCTCAAATATCATGTTAGTC
>Ga0208157_1000635_pt1 | contig 18201 bp, 18 predicted proteins | sample 5_EtaG_FD_184077 | JGI IMG/M metagenome (GOLD analysis project Ga0208157, IMG submission 184077) | Marine viral communities from the Subarctic Pacific Ocean - 5_ETSP_OMZ_AT15132 metaG (SPAdes) (version 2) | ecosystem: Environmental > Aquatic > Marine > Oceanic | place: Pacific Ocean | collected...
CACCTTTAGGCCGTTATCAAAATAGCTTCCGATCAAATATGAATCCAATGATGGATGATAACGGTAATTTTATTGCTCAGGGAGAAAACCATATACAACGTGAAGAAGGTGGACCGGACTATCATTATTTACCTTTTATCTATAACGGTGCGACAAAAGATAAGGGAGGCAATAATTTAGAGGCTCAGTTGATCTTTGCTAATAACACGTTGACGATGAACTTCGCTCACGAAGCGGTCTTAAACAAGTGGCATGTAGAGGTCAGCGTATGTTTGATGAATACCGGTTTTACTCAAGTCCAGAGGATTTTGACAAGAGACAATTGGTTAGTTGCTTCCTTTGGTTATGACCCTGAAACGATTGAGGTCTTATTAAGTTCTGCGATAGATGCGGTAGGTTTATCAACTCCCAGTCGAGTGTTAACACAGAGTTTAGTCGGTGCATTACCTACTACTGCTAACATTCAGAACCGTTGAAACCACATCAGTTAATTGGTTTACCTTACCGGTTAGGTGCTGATCCTGAAAAACATGGTGCATTAGATTGTGTCTCTTTATCTAGGACAGTCTTAAAGTATTACGGAATTAAAAGCCCAGAACCGACTAGACAATGGTATCGACGTTTAAAGCAAAAAGATTATTCGATATTTAGAGAACAGCTAGAACTTTGGGGGATAAGAACAAAGACACTTAGACTAGGTACAGTGGGTCTATGCAAATCTAAAGCGGGTTATGGTCTTGCAGTTTATTGGGCAGAAGGATGGCTGAGCATTTGCGAAGACTCGGGGGCAAGATGGAGTCCCATCGAAGACCTTCAGGTAGTAGACAGTTATTACCCGCAGAAGCAGAATTTTGTGAAGTCCTTGGTATAACTAAGGAAGATTATTGGCAGTTTTGCAACTTAACCGAGTTGCAAGCTAAGAAGCGATCAAGTCACTATGACCATATACCGGATATAAGGAATGAACCTACTGCGATCTTAACTCAGATAATTGTTTCGATCATCGTTGGGATTGTTGTTAATGCAATAACCCCAAAGCCGAAGGAACAAAAACCCGGACCATCATTAACAACAGAAGATAAAACAGGAAAGAGAAATCATAGCCCTCAAGTTGGCTTCGATTCAGTTCAAGATCTAGCCATTTTAGGCACAACCATACCCTTAGTTTTTGCGAATGATCTTCATAATGGGGTACGTGTTAATGCACAATTGGTTTGGTCACAAGCTTTAAGTTTAGGTACACAACAACAATTAAAGACCTTATTTCTTCTTAGCGCAGGACATCTAGGAGGTAGACCCGACTTTGCTGGATATGCGATTGGGGATTTGTTACTTAAGAACTATTCAAAAAAGAAATTAGCTGTTTATTTCAAGGACGGAGGAACAACACAGAACCGCATTGTGGCTACTGACAAATATACGGAGTCAGAGTTAGCGATACAGAAAGATCGTAACGGTGCATCTATGACAGATGTTTTTTCTGTTGATAATGATGCTCAAGTTGATGACAGACTTCTATTTTCAGGTGTTAGAAATCCATCAACAACCGTTGAATTTGGTAATTATTCACCGATGCCCAATTCGATGGCTTACTCCTTACCTTATGAATTAGTTCTTAAGCCGAACGATGCTTCTAATAAAGATGATATAACCCGTAAAAGATATAAAATTTCGACTTATTACCCTACTTATTCGGCAGTTCAGTCTAATCAAAATCCGGGGCAGGATGAGGTTAGAATGAACGCAAATGATATTGATTTATATAACACTCAAATAGTTAGGTATGCGATAGATGGACTCAACCCGTCTACTGGATTCTTTAATAATGTTCACGAAAACTACAAACCTTGGGGAACGGAGGATATAAAGGCAGCAACGGAATCTATTAGAGAGAATATTGATGATTCTATTCAGATAGGAGAACAATATCTTGTAGGTACCGCTTTAGGTGTATGTGAAGACCAACGTAACCAATTTAATGTCGATGATGTTTGGAATATAGGTGATAGTAAAAATTATTGGTTTAGAATTACTGACTACGGTAAGCTTGATTTCAGGCAAGGTTGGGGAGGTGGAAGAGGACCAAGTTCAGGGATGCATGGTCAAAATTACACCTATGACTTATTAACAATACAAAGAGCAGCTATAGGTAATGTTTCTAATAATAGAGACTGTAAGATAACTGAAATAGGACTTAAATCTACTGTATATAAAAAGGTTTCTGGTTTTCCTAATGTAAATAGTCATCCGGGTGCTTATGATTATACATCAGGTGAAGGTACTGTTAATCAGTACGAGAGAGACAATGGAAATATTCAATTAGGTCGCTTAGATAAATATTTAAGACGTTATAGTTTTTTCAGGTTAATGATTAAAGTAGGTAGCCATGATTGGCAGTACATCGACGGCGGTGTTCCTTTTTGTGTAGAAGGTAGATCACCACAACCTCAATATAATTTTATTCGTATTAATCATGATCTAGGTCAATTTGACTATAGATTTGTACCTTACCCCGGTAATGCAGTTAAGCGATATTTTTTATGGAATGGAGTAACGCCTAATCCTTGGCATTTAAGGTGTTTCAAGGGTGGGGGAGAAACTTTAACGGGATATTCTGTAACTGTAACTGGCATGAACCAACCTGTTCACGTCGTATTTAACGGTGTTAACGAACCACTTACGATGCACATGGCTTGTAATGACGAATGGTTTTTAGGTAGACCGCCTGACCCTACAGATCCTACGAGAAATGGAAATGTAAAAACTTTTGAACCAAGGGCATCTAATGGTGTAATTGATGAAGTCGGTAGTGAGGTTGACCATGGGTTTGATACCTCAGAAGATTACGACGGGAGGGATGATTACAACGGTTGGGCTTATTATAAAGATTTCGATTTTGAGAATCCTTCAATTGTCAATGGAACCGAGGGAGTTGGCTTAGTATTAAGACTGAGGGTTTATGCGCGTTCTAGACTAAATAGGAATGCTCCTTATCAAATATTTGTAATTAATCCCGGCTATGGCTATAAAGATGGAGAACTAATTAATTTACCGAGACAAGAATTTACTATAAACAGGTTCAATCAAGATGACGAAAATAAGGCTATTTTTCCCGCTAGACAGGTAGCTATTAGAATAAGAAACCCCGGGGAGGTAGCTACAGACCCGTGGCCGCGTAACGATGATCATAATCAAATCATTTTTGAAGGATCTAATTTTATTGTTGGAGGTGAAGGAAATGCTGGCCCAAACAGGAATTTAAACCCCTTTGATGCAATTGCAGACTTACCAAAGTACGAAGGGGAAAATAATAGTAACCAAAACGAACCTGAGCACGTTATTTCTTATGTGAATGAAATGCTATATAACGATGACATTGTTAATTATCAAAATCTAGGTCTTGTTGGTCTTCGCATAAGTAGTTCTAAGGAATGGACCACGTTTAGTCAAATATCGGCATACGTTAAGAAGGGAGTTAAAGTTGAACGATTAATCGATCACAACGGTAATACAACAACCGGTTTATTTGATTCGACAAATAATTTTGCTGAAATTGCTTATGGCTTATTAACCAACACAGATTGGGGTGTAGGTGAGTTGTTAGGTATTAGATCAGTCGATAAAGAGAACATGATTATAGCCGCTAAATTCTGTCGTGCTAATGGATTCGCATGGAGTGGAGTCATTAGTGACAAGCAAAATTTACGACAATTTATTTTTGAGCAAGCTGGTTATTGCTTACTAGACTTCTGTATTAATGGAGGTAAGTTCTCGCTTCTACCTGCCGTACCTTATAGAAGTGATTTCACGATTGACTATGCAGCTAAGCCAAATATCAGAGCCTTATTTACAGATGGAAATATCAAAGATTTGAAAGTTAGTTTCTTAACTCCAGAAGAAAGACAACCCTTCCAAGCCATAGCTACATACAGAAAAGAAAATAGTAATAAGTTTCCTGAAAAGAAATCAATAGGTTTAAGACTAAAGAATAGTGGAGGTGACAAGTTACCTAGAGAAACATTTGATCTCTCTACGTTTTGCACCAGTGAAGAACATGCAAAGACTTTTCTCAAACAAGCATTAAAAGTTCGCAAAGAAGTAGACCACGGGCTTACTTTTTCAACGACACCACAAGCGGCAATGCATTTAGCACCGGGTCAGTACTTCAGAATTTTCTCTGAAGTTACACATACCAGTCGCTTCTCGAATGGGATTATTACTGAAGGAGGTGTGATCCAAGCGCAGAAGGACATCAATAATGGGGATACTATTTTTTATTGGAGACCACCAACTGCCAATGGAGAAGTAGAAGATATTAGAGAAGGGTCGCTTGTTATTGAAAATGGTCTAGCTGCTGCGCCTTTTAGGGGATGTGTCTTTACTAAAGCTGTTACATCACAAACAGATCGTGTTTATAAAGTTGAGTCAATTTCCTACGGAGAAGAAGGATTAATTGAAGTGGCGGGAGTCCATGCACCCTTAACAGCAACCGGTAGTCTAGAAATTTTAAATTACACTGATAATGACTTTGAGGAGGCAGCCTGATGACTAACGCAAGAATTTTTCCATCTTTAAGAGCTAGTTCTCGTAGTTATTCTCCCGGCGAATACCCTCAGACTGTTTTTGAGGCTCTTAATGGCGCTAAAACCGTTTTACGTTATGGAAATAAGAGAGTTAATTCAAAGTTGAATCTTAAGTTTGAGAACATCTCAGACGCAGAGGCTAGACAAATTATTGTTTTCTATGAAGAGATTAATAGTGATTGGGATTATGTATCCTTTGGTGACTCTGATGCTTTAGTCGGAACGCAGGATAGTGTTTTAAAGGAATACTATAAAGAAGGTTCACCAAACGGGACAGCAACAGGGCTTCGATGGAGGTTTAGCGGTCCTCCAAGAGTCTCTAGTGTATTTCCGGGCGTTAGTACAGTTTCTTGTGAATTTGTAGGATGTCTTGATGGTGATTAGAATAAAACTCAACTTGGTTAAGTGAAATGGCAAACTTCTATTCAGGGCAGGACGGACAACTATTTATTAACGATGCTCAGGCAGCTAAAGTTAGTAACTGGAGCTTCTCTGCAACACAAGCTGTATTAGATACTGTCTCTTTAGGTGATACAGATCGAACATTAATCGCAGGACTTAGAACGGCAAGTGGTAGTTGTACCCTCTATTACTATCAAGAAACGGTGGGCGGACATACTGATACCGCAACTCTCATTAATGAAATTGTTAAAGGAGCACCCGGAACCGAAGGAGGTCGTTCCCAGACAGCAGATAACCAACAAGTTAAGTTCAAACTAAAGATTGATGATGGTTCTATCTCAGGAAGGTATATCGAATTTTATGCTTGGATTACTAATTTCTCTATGAATAACTCTGTCGGTTCTGTCTTGTCGTCGAATGTAAGTTTTGAAGTTAATGGGGCTGTCACTGGCCTTTCTATCTAATGGCTGTATATTTTGGTTCTACCGGTTTAGTAGAACTTAAACGAGATAGTTTTGAGGGTGCTTTAAGGACCACACTAAAACCTGACGATGTAACAACATCAAAGAAAAGGTTTTCGGTTGAGAACGCTGTAGATTCCATCATCACAGGCGATCAAATTGAGATTAGTAGCGTAGATAAAAGCAGCTTTGAACTAATCTCAGGCCATAATTACCCTGACTTGGTTCGATATGTTTATGTAGACGAGGTTGGCGGGATTAAACTTTATGACGAGTTTAATGACGCGCTTTCAGGCGACTTAGGTTCTGCTTTAACTCTCGTAGATACGTTTACTGCTTTAAATGTAGAGATAAGAACAAGGAACGTAGCTTATCGAAGCTTGGCAAAAATAAAGGACTACAACATCACAACGACAAGAGAGAACATTGATCTAAGTATCTTAGGAGAACAATATAGAAAGCAATTTGAGCAAGGTCGAATTAGTGGTCAAGGTGATCTGAATTGTTTGTGGGACTACAAGAGTGTTAATTGTGAGTTCAGTGATATACCTGAGTTTCCCCAATATCTAGCGCGTTTACTTTTACGGGTAAATCAAGGCTCTTCTTTTGATGGGAGATTTTTTATCTACTTCGAGTCTGTTGATTCAAGTAACAATGTTTGGTATGAATCCTCTTGTGTCATAACGAACGTAGCTATAACTGCCCCGGCTGATGGTTTAATTACAAGTCGGATTGAATTTGTAACCAACGGACCAGTTGTTTTAAGAAGCGGTACGCTTCCTTCTTACCTCCTACAAGAGGATAGCGACTACATATTGCAAGAGGATGGGAACAAGATCACGTTAGAAGACTAGACTGGTAATAATTGACCATGACTTAACTAGGGGGCAACTTTGGCAGACCTTAAGATTACTCAGTTACCAAGCCTAACTTCATTAGATGCGACTGACCCAATTCCTGTAGCGGATTTAAGTGCGACTGAAACGCGGAAGATAACAGCAAAGAATTTTGTTCAGCAAGGCGTTGCCTTTATAGACAACAATTCAATACCAGCCAATAAGATTACCTACCCGTTAACAGCGGCGCAGGTGGTCACGGCATCCCTAGCCGACTCGGCTGTAACAGCAGCGAAGATTGCTGCCGACGCAGTAGGAAGTTCTGCTATAGCTGCAAATGCAGTGGGGGCTAGTGAATTAGCCGATGCGTCTGTGGATACTGATGCGCTCCAAGACGCATCCGTGACATCGGCAAAAATTGGAAGTGATGTAATTGTCGCCGGGAACATAGCAGCAAACGCTATTGGAAGTTCAGAATTAGCTGACTTAAGTGTGGATGCGGCAGCCCTACAAAGTAACAGCGTATTAACCAGTAAAATAAATGCTTTAGCCGTAACAAATGCTAAATTAGCAGGGAGTATTACAGGGGATAAGTTAACAGATTCAACAATAACTTCGACTCAGTTAGCGACAAATAGCGTCACAAGTGTTGAGCTTGGTGACGCATCTGTGGATACCGCTGCTGTCGTAGATTCTGCAATCACGGATGCCAAGGTTGCTAGTGGTATCAGTGGTTCTAAAATAACTGATGATACACTTACTGCGGCTAAAATCCCAACGTCAGCATTAGATAGAGGCTTAAGTCGTGTTGGTACAGCTATTGGTATTACTAATGCTGTGTCGGGTGGAGCCTCTACAAGATCAGGAATAAGCTATGACAATCAGGGTTTAATAACTGCGACGCAAGCTTTAGCAGCAGCAGATTTACCTTTAAGTTCAGCTAGTGCAGTAGGTGGTGTATCTGTTCCTAGTGCAGGTGGTTTAGCTGTTGATAATTTGGGAGCGATATCAATCAATAACACAATTGCCGCCGCGACAGTAAATGGAATTACATATTCAGCTAAGGGAATAATCACATCTACTACGGCGTTAGTAAGTTCTGATTTACCTGTGGCGACGGCAACAGCGATAGGTGCTATATCAGTACCTTCGGGCAGCAGTCCATTACAAGTAGACGGGGCAGGTGTTTTATCCTTATCAACTAGCGGTGTTACTGCTGGTACTCATGCAAAAGTTACAGTTTCATCGACTGGAATAGTTACAGCAGGTTCAACTTTAACGGTGGCAGATATACCAGCTCTTGATGCTACGAAGATTGTATCAGGAACATTCGGTTCAGCTCAGATCGCATCAAGCTCTATCCAGATGGGTAAGCTTGCTGATGAGAGTCTTGGCTTTATACAAGAGGCGCAACCTGATATAACCAACCTGCCAAAGGGTGTGTTCTGGTTACAGGAGAGTACATCAGAGTACAAGATTTTTAACGGTAACAGTTGGTATAGCGTCGGTTTAAGCGGTACAACAGGCGACAACTTGAGGTTTTCGGGAACTGTTAATGCAAGTAATGGTCAAATCGTTTCGCTTACAGAATTTGGTACTTCAGGAGGTTTTACAGTTGGTTCTCAAATTAACGCGGCTAATGCTGGATTAGTCGGTGCTTACTTCCTAGTTGTTACCGCCGGTTCTTCTATAAATGTTGTTTCAGGATCTAGTTTTGATGTAGGTGACTGGGCTTTATGCTCCAAGGATGATACTTGGATTCGCGTTGACCTTGCAGGTAGTGGTGGAGGAAGTGGTGCAACAAGTTTAGATGGGTTATCTGATGTATCTATTACAAGTGCAGCAACAGGAAACTTGATTCAGTATCAGTCAGGAGGAAATTGGACTAACGTATCACTCATTTCAGGTGGAACGTACTAACTTAAGTAGACTGTATTTATCTAGTTAGGTTGGTCTTTAAAAGTTATGGCTGTAAACATCCAATTAAAGTATTCAAGCACTGAAAACTCAGCACCCTCCGCATCAGATTTTTCGGATGTTGGGATACTAGCGATCAATGCTCATGCGAATAGTCCGGCTATCTACATGAAAGATAGTGGTGGGTCTGTCGTAAAGATGGCAGGGGTAGGCTCTATTACAACTCCCGCTGCTAGTGATTCAGTCGCAGGTATATCTGAATATGCGACTAACGCAGAGACAACAACCGGTACAGCAACGGATCGCTCTGTTACTCCCGCAGGTTTAGCCGCTGTTACTTCAGCAGAGAGAACAACAAGTAATACTAATTATCTGGCGAAGTCAGGAGGCACACTTACAGGAGTGTTAGCAGCAACAGCAGGTACAGCAGCAGCCCCATCAATTCATTTTTCCGACACTGATTCGGGTATCTATGGAGGTACAAATACAGTTGCCTTAACCTCGGCAGGGGCAGCAACTTTAACTTCTTTATCGACAGGTTATATCCAAGTTGCAAATCGTTTAGGTATTGGTATAGCCCCCGATATTGCTTTACAAATTAAAGGTGCGGGGGAATTGGTACGCTTTTCTGATGCTAACGATGCGGGTTATTTAAGTGCGCTAACTCATACTGATGGACAGTTTGTTATTAGTGCTGATTTAACGAATACAGCGAGTAACTCAGAAGTCCGTTTCCAAGTTGATGGCTCAGATGCAGGGCGTTTTGACGCAGGGCAAAGATTATTACTCGGACCTACAGCAGCTAGAACACTTTACCAGTCTCAAAATAGTAAGTTACAGATAGAAGGAACGGATATCTCAACAAGTAGTCTATCTATTCTAACTAATCAAAATAATACAAATCCTGCGATACTTACACTTGGTAAGACAAGAGGAACAGCGGTTGGAGCTACCACAACAGTTCAGCAGAATGATGAATTAGGACAACTTCTCTTTCAGGGTTCGGATGGAACTAACCTATTAATAGGAGCGAAGATCGCAGCCCTTGTTGACGGTGAACCCGGCACAGGCGCAGATACTTCAGATATGCCGGGAAGACTGGCTTTTTACACAACTCCAGACGGTAGCGACACACCTGCGGAGAGGATAACCATAAAAAATAGCGGAGTTGTAGGAATCAATAATACAAACCCCATTTATACCTTAGATATCGGAGGTCATACTAAAGCTTGGACATATGAGGCAACTACCAGTATTCAAGCCCCGATGATTGAGATTGATGCTTCTACTTTTGGGTATATTGATTTCAAAGATGGATCAACTGGAACTGAAGATTACGACGTTCGCATAAAACAAGGTACTTCCAATGGTCTTGATATTGATGTAGGTGGTCATGGTAATACAATTATTCGCGGTTTGACTATTGATGGAGATGGTTCAGTTAGTGCTGGTGGTACGGTAGCTGAGTCAAACAGGTCTGCTTCTCATGGCGCTGTAAACGCTACGGGTTTCTCATCAAGAACAGGTGCAGGCGGTGGTTTCACAGGTAATTTATTTAATATTGCGTGGGTTAGTAATACTACTCCGAAACTTTATATAGATAACACTGATCTTGGAACTATTTCAGTAACATCTGATTACCGAGTAAAGCAAAATGTAGAGAGTCAGACTGCATCAGGTATTGATCGCGTTAAGAACCTAAGACCTGTTACCTATGACTTTGCTGATTACGGCACTTTATTCAAAGCTGATGGAGTAACAAGAGAAGGATTTATCGCGCATGAAGTAGCCGAGGTCATTCCTAGTGGCTGTGAAGGCGAGAAAGATAAAGAAGATTCACTTCAAAGCTTAAGAATAGATGCTATTGTTTCTGTCCTAACAAAAGCAGTGCAAGAGTTAGCGGTTAAAGTCGAGGCATTAGAAGCGAAATAGCATATACTTATTTAAGTTAAAACAACTCAAATGGATCTACAGGGTCGCCTCGACGTAAGAAAAGCAGAATTAAAAGCAATTCAGCAAGATTTTGAGACTAAAAAGTTAGAGATGACGGCTATTGAAGATCAGTACAAGCTAAAGTTAGGTTCAATACAAGAGTTAGAGTCACAATTAAAAGAGGAGACACCGGCTTGTGAAGTGAGCTAATATAAACCCAACTTGGTTAAGTCGGGATGGCAATCGAACCGGGAACTTATAACATGAGGATTCAGCGACGATCAGATCATGCTGTTGACTTTGAATTGAAACATAACGGAACTGCGATTGACTTAACGGGTTATACTGTTGCCTCTCAAGTATGGGATGCGTCTCGTACCAGTAAGGCTGCGGACGTGACCATTACTGTGACTAACACAACAGGTGGTTTATTTACTTGGAAAGTAACAGATACCCAGACGACGACTTTTACAGCTAATGCTTATAACTACGATATTCTCCTAACTGACCCCGGTGGTTCTAAACAATATTGGGTCGAAGGAGAAATTTTCATGTCGGAGGGATATACGGGAACATGACTGCAGTAAATGTAAGTACGAATAAAAATGTAATCACCGTTAAAGAGGGTGATTCAACCGTAGTCACAGTATCTACGGCCGGACCTCAAGGCCCAGCGGCGGAGGGTTTTGACATAGATAGCTCCGCTAAAGTAGATAAAAGTGTCGTTTACTACGACTCGTCTGCTGGTCAGTTTAAGGCTGACAATCTTCAAACAATTCTCACCCTTACTGACGGAGGTAACTTTTAATGGCTAACACAATTCGGATCAAAAGATCAACTGGATCTTCAGCACCTTCAAGTCTTGCAAATGCTGAATTAGCATACGCTGAAGGCTCAAATATTCTTTATTACGGAACAGGTACTGGGGGTGCGGGAGGTTCCGCAACATCTATTGAAGCTGTTGGTGGAGATGGAGCGTTCTTTGATAAGACAACAAGTCAAACAGCTAATTATGTACTTGCCGCACCAGATGGCAGTGCAGGTGCAGCTACATATCGCGCTCTTGCAGTCGGAGATATACCAACTTTAACGGCATCAAAAGTTAGTGATTTTGATACACAGGTAAGGACAAATAGACTTGATCAGCTAACTGCCCCGTCTGCCTCTGTATCTCTGAATAGTCAGAAGATTACAAACCTAGCTAGTCCGGTCGCTTCAACTGATGCAGCCTCAAAACAATATGTCGATAATAATTCGCAGGGACTTGATGTAAAAGCCTCAGTAAGAGTTGCTACTACTTCCAACGGTACACTTGCTTCTGCTTTTGCTAATGGGCAAACAGTTGATGGAGTAACCCTTGCAACAAATGATCGAATATTGCTTAAAGACCAGTCAACCGGGACGGAAAATGGGATTTACGTTGTTGCAGCAAGCGGCGCACCAACAAGAGCCGATGATTACGCGGCGGGTGCAGGTGTAGCTTCTAGTTTCTGTTTCGTTGAAGCGGGTACAACTAACGCAGATAGCGGTTGGACTTGTACTAATAATAAATCAAGTGATGTAGTGGGATCTGATGCTCTTACTTATGCCCAGTTCTCAGGTGCGGGACAGATACAGGCGGGAAATGGTATTGAAAAATCAGGCAATACAATATCGGCTGATTTGAAGGCAAACGGCGGCGTTGTTATTGAATCAGGAGAGATAGCGATTGATCTCTCAGCTTCCAGCATTACTGGAACACTCGGACTTTCTGATGGTGGGACAGGAGCGACAACAGCAGCAGGTGTTAGAACTGCGCTTTCTTTAGTTGTCGGTACAGATATTCAGGCTTATGACGCACAGTTAGCAGATGTAGCTGGCTTAGCTGTAACTGATGGTGGTTTTATTGTTGGTAATGGTTCTAATTTTGTCTTAGAAACAGGAGCAACAGCACGTACCAGTCTAGGAATACCAGATATGGAAATAGATGGAGGTACTTTCTGATTTATGTCAAATGTAATTAAGCTAAAGCGAGGAACAAGCACACCTACCACCAGCAATATTGTTGATGGTGAGGTTGCTGTTGATACTTCTGCAAAGAAATTATATATAAGAGATAGCAGCACTATTAAAGAGATAGGAGGAGGTCTACAAAATGTTTCTGAAGATACTTCACCTCAGTTAGGTGGGGCACTTGATGTTAATGGTCAAGATATTGTTACGACATCAAATGCAGACATTGAACTAGCTCCAGATGGTACAGGTAAAACAGTATTAAAAGGCAATACAAATCCGGGCACACTGGTTTTTAATTGTGAAAGTAATTCACACGGACAAACAGTAAAGGCTCAACCTCATAGTGCTTCTGTAACTAATGCTTTAACTTTGCCCGCAGGAGCAGATCAAGAAATTGTAGGCACAGTAGCAACTCAAACACTTACTAATAAAACGTTGACATCTCCTGTCTTAAATACAGGTGTTTCAGGTTCGGCAATATTAGATGAAGACAATATGGCAAGCAACAGTGCAACACAACTTGCCACGCAGCAGTCAATAAAAGCGTATGTAGATGCAAATTCTGGAGGAGGTGGATCTACCAGTCCGGGCGGTTCTAATACACAGGTTCAATACAACAACTCTGGATCGTTTGGGGGTAGTAGCAATATGACATTTGATGGTACAAACTTAGCTGTTACAGGAACAGTTGCGGCTGCTAGTCCTGCTGTTGCTACTGCGGGTTTAAGGAAAATCCATGCTTCATCATCTGCCCCCGGAAATTCGGACGGCAGTGTAGGTGATCTTTGGGTGAAATTCTAATTTTTTATGACTGTTTTTTACGTTGATCCCGAAGGCGAAGCTGGAGATGGAACAGGCTCCAGTTTTGCTAATCGTGCAGTAGGAACTAATAGCACCAATTCAACAATTCTAAGTAATATTGCCGCAGGTGATGAGGTAAGAATCAAGAAAAGTCCAGACCCTACGTCTCTAGGTACGGGTGTTGTTAACGATAAGTGGGCTGATGGTTCGTACTACATGAAAGATATTAATAGTGTTCAAACGTGGAGTACAACGGCAGGTGCTAGTGTTTTTTACGCTTGGAGTCACAGGATAGCGACAGGCGATTTTATTTATATTCAGAATGAGACTGCTTTATCTACTCATAGAATTAATGGGATTTGGCAATGTACGAAAGTAGATGATAATTATTTTAAATTAGATGGCTATGTTGCTGCCTCTACAAGCCAAGGAAGTATATCGGGGGCTGATTACAGCATTATTTCTGGAGGTTGCTACAAGTTAAATACCAGTAACGTCACCAAGATGTTGATGGGTGGAAATGATGTTGACTATACAAATAACGTAAGACCAACTTGGACTACAACAAGTGATTGCACTTACGCACAACAGACAACTCCTACAAGTAATTGGAGTAGTAGCGGTGCAGATTGTTTATATCCTCCAATCTCTGACCGTTTTACGATCAATGCAAATACCAGTGCAGGGAAAGTTGCTCATGTTCAACTTGACTCAACACTAGATCTCTCTGCCTATCAACAGATTTCTATAATTATCAATCAAGATTCGGCTAATGCCAATGTAAATGGCAATATAAAAGTTTGTTTATGTAGTGATAATAGTGGAGATACGATTGTTGATGAGGCTGTTCAAAAATTCAACTATAACAATACAAGCTACAATAATAATTTATGGTGGCATAACACGGAAAATACGGGAGCTGCTTTAGGTTCAAGTATTAATTCAATCGCTATATATGTTACGAATACACATACCAGTCAAATGGTATTTAATATCAATAGTTTAATTGTTTCAAAAAGTGCTTCGTCTAATGATTGTCTAACTTATAATTCTTTAGTCGGATTAAATACAACTGCTGATCCTTTTTGGCACTCAGTTGGTTATATAAGAAACGATATAATTGTTTTAGAAAAGACCAATAAAAACAGAGGTACACCTGCTTATACTTATTACTCAGGAGTAGGTTATTACACTTCTGTTAATAGTAATTCTGCGACTATATATGTTAGACAGCCCTTAATATTTGGAGCCATTAGAGAGACATGGGGATCTCAATTTAGTAATGGAATATTATATTTTAGTTCCAATAGCGGAGCAAGTGGAAATCCTATTGTTGTATCAGGAGGGTGGGATACCAGTGCAATGAGCAATCAAACTGGGAGTACTTTTGTTGACATGAAATGCGGTCAGGAAGAATTTATTTATATGAATAATTGCAGTTATATTCAATTCTCTAAATTAGGTGCTGTCAGATTTTATACGGGTGTTTTTAGTAATGGAAATTACAATACTGGAACGTCGAATTATGTTGAGATGACAGATATTGATGTTATTTGTTGCGACCAAAGTGGTGCTGATCTTTATAGTACTAAATTCAATAAATTAAAGATAAACTTCTCATACGGTGGTCAAAATAACAGAGGCATTTCTCTTCAACAAATAGGGATTGCCTCTGGAGCAAATAAAGCTGATTTTGTTTTAAAAGGTCGAGCCTTGCGGAATGGTGGAGGCTATGGAGTTTATATAAATCATTGGGTTCCTGAGTTCTTACATTTCCATACAATTGATATGAGAGGTTTGTCAGCACAAGGTTTGAGAATAACTTCCATAAATGATATGGAAATAGAGAATTATTACGGAGGATGTATGCAGCAACTTAATAGTGGTTCAAATGATGGTTCTTTAGTCGTTCATTCAGATGTTGGAGGGAATATTGTCATGAACAATGTTTATATCGAGGGTGGTACTTATGCCATGAAGTTAGCTTCTGGAATAACGATAAATAATTTACAACATACTATTTTGACTGATACGGATAAAATGATGGGAACGGGAGGTGGTTATAGCATTTGGAATACTAATTCCAATCCTAATCAGCCTGTAGTTGTTTTAGGAGGGCAAGTTGCAAAAGAAATAAGACCTCAATCTAACTCTTATATGAAGTTACATAATTTGGCAATGAATATGACTGGCACAGAAATAGGTACAGGTGGGCTTTCTAATGGTTATGTATGGGCTTCCGATTATGACCAAACATCAGGCGATTTAAGATCTTTCTATAAAAACCATACTGTCTATGCTGAAACATCTACAACGCAACCGGGTAGCGGTACAGCTTGGAAGCAAGAATTGGATTCTGGTTTAGGTACTACGAGTACAACACCTCAAGAATTTTCACTTGGGAAAGTTGCTGTTAATGGAGGAAGCCAACTAACAGTTTCCATTTATGTGAGACGATCATCTACAAATGTTTTTCCGGGTATTCATATAAAGAAGAATGGTTTGATTGGGGTTACAAGTGACGTTTCGGCATATATAACTGCGGCGGCTGATACTTGGCAACAAATCTCTGCAAGCTGTACTCCTACAGCAGCAGGAGTTTTAGAAATCACACTTGGAGCGTATCGTGCCGGAACTGGTGATTCTTTTTACGATACCTTTAGTGCTACTCAAGCATAACTATGACTTACGAAATTCTTTCTACAACTGATGCTGCAAGAGGTCTTAAGTATTACACAGTTAAAGTAAGTGATACTTACAACAAGAAATTAAAAATGCCTAACAATTCAACTCAAGCTGAGATAGATGCGGTTGTAGACGAGGAGTTAGAAAAAGAAAGAATTGAAGACGAAAGAAAAGCAACAATGGATAAAGCCATTGAAGAGGCTTATGCACCTTTGGAGGTAAGAAATGGCACTTCCGAGTAAGTCCAATGTTGAAAGTTTAGATTATATAGATTGGAGTCTACCTTCAGTTTTTGTTGACGCAAAAGCAGCAGTCAATAGCTATTCGTTAGATGTAGTCGAGTGGTCTTTACCTGTTATTTGTACATCCGCAGGTGCAGCCCCAGTTGATCCAACAAATATTATTTACATAAAAACTGGTGCGTCTACTTGGTCGCAAGCCTCCAATATTTATTTAAAAACTGGAGCTAGTACATGGACAGAAGTAGATGATGTGTATATTAAGACTGACTCTGGCTGGAATAGTTAATGAAGAGAACAATTATTGATGTGATTTCGATTATTTCATTCCTTGCCTTTCTGTCTGGGGCTGGAGGTTTAACCTATGTTTGGTTAAATCAAGACTCGATTAAGCAGAAAGTAATTAATGAAGTAACTAAGTCTTTGCCAATACCAAAAGATTTACCTAAACTCCCTACAAGTACGGGTCCAGCACTACCGTTTTGATTAAATCATTTGAGGGTTTTACCAGTTTCGCATTAGCTCTGGGACTGGTTAGTTCTCAGTTTTATACGTTAAACCTGCTGGCACGTAAGGATTCGAGTGATATTCCAAATCTTGCGGCTCTTCCATCAACGAGAGATAGTTCCTTCTCTATACGATCAGAGAAGACCCCCGATAAACACACTTGGTCATTAAACAGTAATCAGCACGCACCCAAAACCCTTCTTGAGTCTCGCGACTTAAAGGAAGAGAAGCCCGGTTTTGGTGGTACAAGAAAAACAGAATCTTATATACATAAAGAATCAGTAGCCTATTCAACACCGGTTATTCACTACAACAAAGATGAAGGTCTTAGTGCTAAGGAGATTGAATGTATAGAGAAAGAGGCGATTGGGACAAGCAACGGTGAAATGGTAGGAACATTGGCGGGAGCGCAAGTTACTCCAGCTATTGCAAGTGTTCCCATTATTGGTCCCGTTCTTAGTGCTTTAACATTTTCACAAGCTAGAAAACAAGCGGGTAGGGCTGGTAGTGCGATAGCTTCAGAGTGGAACGATTGCTAAGTGAGCGAGATACCCAAGATAAAAATTGGGATAGAGAGAATTGATGTATTTAAGATTCCACCGCCCGATAGTCTTCCTACCACTCCACACATAACAAGAAAATTAGATTTAACTAAGCCTTCTATTGATTTTTTAATCCCTGCTTATAAACCTTTAAAAACTAATCTTGTTGATATTCAAGATTTTAAATCACCTCAAACACCTGAGCCAACTAATAAAAAGAAAGTACCAAAAACAAAAACAGATACAACTATCCCTCCAATACCTGAAATAAAAATAGAATGTCCGGCAAAAGATCAGGCATACCGGTTAGGTGATATAAGGAACGCCCAAGCCAAAGAGAAGGTTATAGGTTTTGAAGTTGTTAATAACAAATGCGTTGAGATATGGGGGCCAACAAATATAGCTGATAAATATCTGCCGAGTCCTTCAGTTGCGTCCACTACCTTTGTTGTGACTGTAATCAGTGTCACTGCTGCAACTATAACGCCTATTTTAACTAAACTTCTGAAGCCCTTATATAAGCAATTAATTACAAGAGCTAAGAAGATGCTTGGTAAAAAGACGAAATTACTCTCTACTTCTGAGCGTCGGAAGATGCAGCGAGATCGACGGAAATAGCGTGAGTATGTTCTACGTTTGGAGGTGAAACTAAACGAACGTCAGCACATATCCGACTCATTTCACCTACGAAAATAAGACCCTCTCTTAAATGTTTGCCGCAGGTAGCTAATCTCGACATTTCATAATTCAATCTTTTTGAAGCTAAGGAAGCCTCATATAACTCCACTTGTTTTTTCATTGCTCTCCTACAACTTTTTAAAGCAGCGTTTGATCCTAACGGAATACTGAAAGTGGCAGTTAAACCGCCGTTGATACTTGAATTACTGGCTTGCATACCAGTTCTTACTGACTCGGTTCTAAGAATTAAGTTAGGTTCATCTGGATCACCGTCACCGATTGGATTGCCGTCAGGATCAAAGTCACCAACTATATCTTTTGTTGAATATAGATTTTTGTCATAGTAAGGCGTGTAAGGTGAACCAAACCCGTATGTGTAAGACACGAAGGGGCTAATATTTAATGTCGGTCCTTGACAGCTAATATTTGACATAGATTGTTGAAATTGACGGCTCGGCACTATCTGTACAGCTTGGTTCACCACACTTCCCGTCGATTGACTGCTAGTGTTAATCGTGTTCGCTAAAGTAGGATTAGTGGATAAAAGTAAGGCTGCTAATATATACTTTTTCATTGGAATATTGATGTGCTATCTGATATTTGTTCGATGGTAGATTCACGGA
>Ga0208157_1000638_pt1 | contig 18177 bp, 28 predicted proteins | sample 5_EtaG_FD_184077 | JGI IMG/M metagenome (GOLD analysis project Ga0208157, IMG submission 184077) | Marine viral communities from the Subarctic Pacific Ocean - 5_ETSP_OMZ_AT15132 metaG (SPAdes) (version 2) | ecosystem: Environmental > Aquatic > Marine > Oceanic | place: Pacific Ocean | collected...
ATTTATTGATCTAGCTGTTGAATTTCCTGTGTAAACATACGTGCTAAACACATCGTCTATAAACGTTAGTTGTTTTGAACCTTGTCCCAAAAATAACTGCTGCATGGGTGTCATATCAGCTCAACCCCGCACCTGAGATGTAGGCAGCACCACTAGATCGGAACCATAGAGTAGCCATTCCTCTAGCAGCTAAAACCCTGTTGCCTGTGCTGGCATCACTAGAGTTATACATACTAAGGCCACTACCTTGAGTTATTGTTTGATCTGAACCACTATTATTGATGATAGTTATGGCATCACCCGACGAATGCACTGAATTATTTACCGTCACTCCACCACTACTAATACTAATAACTTTTCCCGCATCACTAGCTACAAGGGTATAAGCAGAGGATTGAGTATTCATAGGAATACTTCTTAAATTGCCTTTGCTGTCTGATACCGTTCCAGTAACCGTAACGCCAGTAGAAGCGGTTTGTAATTTAATCGAATTATCGTAGTACAACCGAACTTCAGATTGATATACCATGATGTCGGTTTCCCAAGCACCATCGGCATAATTGGAAATATAGAAATCACCGTTGGTATCTACAAGAAGTCGGCGTTTATCAGCATTATCATCTCCTTCATCAGCATATAGGTTTATAAGAGCATTTCCGCCTTCTGGCCCTTGAACAGTTATACCATTGGCATCCGTGAGAAAAGTTTTGACGTTGTCGTAATAGAGAGATACGGCTCCATCTGCAACAGCATTAAAGAAATCTTCACCACTATGACCCCATGCGTATAAATTTGAGGTTCTAATAACTAAATTCCCAGTACCTGATTCATGTATATAACTATTACTTCCATCATGATAAATAGATAAATCTGACCCAGTTCCTACAAATAACTTCTTATTATCTAATAAATGTAGATGTTCTGAAGACGTCCAAGCATCAGTTGAGTCAACCCAATTAAATGTCTTGTCGGAGGCGCCTTTGAGCGTAATACCTCCTCCGTCAGCAGTCGTATCGCTAGGAGTTGAAACCTTACCTATAACTATATTCTTGTCTTCTACATCTAACGTCTGAGTATTAATGGTAGTCGTAGTACCAGAAACTGTGAGGTTACCTGAAACAGTTAACGCACCTGTTATAGATACTCCAGTTGATGCAGTCGTTAATTTTGCACTATCATTATGGTAAATAATAGTTTCACCACCTGATATACCTACAAAATAATTTGCTCCTGCAGCATTTTCAAGAATTAAATTATCGGCTTGTATATGTAACTGACCTGTACCTGCCTCTTTTATGTATGAGTTGGAAGCATCATGATATATAGATAAATCTGTACTTGACCCAAAAACAGCTTTAGCATTATCCGCAAATTCAAGAGCGTTATCTGAACGATCAAAAACTATATCTCTACCTGCAGTTGCTCCGTCAAATGTTACGTCTCCAGTAAAAGTACCTCCTGTAAGAGGTATTGCTGATGATACATCTGCTGTTCCCCAACCCAGTACTCCACTCGCATTCGTCTGTAAAAACTGGTTAGCACTTCCATCAGTTGCTGGAAGAGTCCAAACAAGATTACTACCAACAGTAGCTGGAGCCTTGAAGCCTACATAATGTGAGGAATCAGCATCACCAAGTTTTAAATCACCTTGATGTCTGGTTTGTAATAATTCAGCTTTAGTCTGTGTCATCTACTCTATTAAACTTTGCGCTTTATATATAATTTTACGCTCAGAAAACCTACTACCTAAAAAACTCTCCTCTCTTCTGTATAAAAAGGATCTTCGTCAGAACCATCTCCAGACTCATATGCAGCTTGTTCGCCAGTAGTTGGTAACCCTAAACCACTACTAAATGAAGCAGAACTACCGCTAGAACGTCTCTTCCATTGAGAGGCTAAACCATGAGCATTTTCCCATGATCCACCGTTTGCCATTACAGCTGGAAAGTCATTGTCTCCCATTTTAAATACCCATCATGTTTAAAAACTCTTCAACTTCTACTTGAAGAGATCCTTTAGGTTTACCAACATTGATCCGAAAATCTTTTCGTCCGTCACCTGGAAATTCATCATCAAGAATAAGTTGACTTGGATCAATTCTAATTGGGACTGCAGTGTCACCATATCCAGTATCCGTTTCTCTTCTACTTGTAACATACACATCAGGTTCCCCAGAACTTCTAAGTTGCCCAGTCTCTGATATACCTTCTGCTGCTTGCCTGCTGGTGTGATGATAGACAGTAACTGTCCCATCTGAATTAAGAGCTAATCCTGTATTTTCGTCTATCTTGTTGTCACCCATTATGCACCAATACGGCTCAAGAAATCATCAACCCTATCTGTAATAGGTGGCTCCTGTGAAACTGCATTCATAGGGTTAGTTTTTTCAGCAGCTCTTATATTCGCTTCCGCGTATGGAGCACTTACAGCTTGACCTTGTGTTGCATAACCACCAGGTAGCCCCTCCTGACGACGTGGGTCACCCAAATCTGCCATATCTAATCCTGATGGGTCGAATCCTGCGCCGTTCATTAATCTTTACCTATTTCTATTAATTATACCTTTGACCAATCAGTGACTACTAAAACTCCATATCTAAAGAGGATGGGATTCTTCTCCGAATAGCATATTCTTTTGCAGTCTGAGATTGTGGGTACTGTCTAACAAACTCTTCCATTGTTCCAGATCTCTGAGCTTCTTTGAAATCATCATGTAACTGCTTCTGTCTTCCTAATTGTTCCTCAGTAAAGGCACCTGATCTAGCTGCAGGAGAATTTCCATATCTAGGCGAGTTTCTCCACCCACTTTGTTCATAAATACGAGTTTGCTCACTTGCAGAAGGTTGTCCACCTGGTCCCCACTCATTCTCTTCCCTTTCTATCTCTCCAGCTTCATATGGGTCTACTTCATCAGAACGATTTAAAAATCTATCTACTACATCTGATATTTGATTAGATATGAAATTAGCTGGAATTTCTCCATAACGAGCACCTCTTAAAAATTTAGGGTCTTGATCCCAATTGCCACCATCATTACCCCCGTTCCCACTCCCTCCTACTAAAGCTCCTGCAGGTTGATGCACTAAAGCACCAGCTGGTGTCACTATGGTTTTTGCGTCTAGCTCACTACCAGTTGCACCTGGAGCAGCAGATATTACTGTACCTTGACCATCAGTGACTGTTCCATCTTTCCATAGTATGTCATCTGCAGGATTCCTACGGCCAAACCCAGGGAATCTAAAACTACCAGCAAAATTATCAACCTTATCTTTATTCATTGCATAGGTACCAGCTGCACCTATTGCTGTTAAGTATTGCCATAAAGCTGGATTTGTTAAAGCTATTGCAGGCGACATAATTATAAATATTTTTTATGTATTACTTACAATATTATCATCGGCAAATAAATAACTAAGGTGACTAACTTTCCTCACGGTACAACAATTAAAACTTTAAATAAAAACGGACACCAAATGCACCGTGTCTGCTGCCTCAACGAAGCCATGTGTCGCTATACCTCTTCATTTGACGAAGCTCAGACATATGCAGAGATATTTGAACAGTCACGCACCTAACCACTACCCTTAATAACCTCAGGAAGCTTTTAAAATGTAAATATACCCCTAAAAAACGGTAGGGAGAAGCTACTTTTTTTGTGCAATTTTCTCTTAAAACCTTGTATTGCAATGGTTTTGGTATAAACACCCAAAAACCTAAAAAATATAGGCTTTTATCTTAAGTACGTAAGCGTTAGGGATAGGTAGATGAGTGTATATAGGATAATTTACAGTCACACACCTAACCCTCTCCTCCTTAGAAGTAAATAAATAAGGGAATTTTTTTTGGATTTTGAGTGTTCAATGATTGCCATTGCGCCAGAAGAGGTTTAATGTGTATAACACTTTGCACCCTAACGATTTTCACTACTATGGATGCTTTTTTAGCTACCTCACTTACACCAAATGACGAAATTACCTTTATAAAAGCCTTTCAAATAGCCTTACAACTGCGAGGGAAGGACAAATGCTGGTGTTTGAAGCGGCGTGACCAATGTAACCACACAATATTTCAAGGTTTTACAACAAGTAAAAAAGATTATTTGTCTTATCGAGGGAGAGATGCACGTCCTTTGATCTTAGCCATGGCAGGACAAGAGTCAGACCCTATAAAACCAATTATTGTTCGTAGGTCTATTTGCGAGTCTCAGTATTGTTTAAATCCATCTCATTATTACTGGGGTACAAGGGCAGATGTGGCGAAAGAAAACAATGAAAAACATAAAACAGGTATTAATAACACTTTAATAACAAGGCTGAGACAGGAAAGTGAGTCTGGTATTAGTAGCTTGAAATTATCAAAAACTTATAGACTTCCATATCAAACTGTGCGTAGAATATGTAACTATGAGACTTATATACCCGAAGAATCTACTGAAAAGTCTGATAATCAGATTCTTTGGGAGAATATAGCCTCTCAATATGCAAAACTGACTTCTGAGTATTCTACGGAAGCTGACAAATTTAATTTAAATTATCACATGAAAAATAATTATGAATGTCCTTGGCATGCAAAAGGATCTACAACACATAAAGGTAATTTTGGCCTAATGGGTGAGTGTCTAGATTGCATGGAAGAGATAAAACAAGATCGATGCACTATTGATGTGCGTAATTTTGATTTTCGATGGCATTGGCAGATAAAAAGATTTTGGGATCAGGTTGAAATTGGTGATGATAATGAATGCTGGGCTTGGCTTGGTTCTACAAAGAAAAATGGAACTGAGTCAGTTGCTTACTTTCCATCCCCTTTCCATAGCGGTAAAACTCAATCAGCTTCTAGGGTTGCATTTTGGTTAAGCCGTGGTTATACAGGTAAATACAGAGTTTTTACAAAAAAATCTTGTAAACCTTTTTGTTGTAACCCTCTGCACCTTACAATCAAAGAACTCGAAAACGAGTCATCCCCAACACAACTACAGTGCGTCAAGCTAACTCATGACAACATCTTCAAACACTACAAAGAGAGAAAAAATAACTCTGAAGAAGAGTCAACTATTCCCAAGTAGTTACCATTTAGAAGAAAAACAATATGCACCAATGGTGATAATTGATAATGAAACAACTTTCGGAGCATGGTGCGCTACAAAAGAAGAAGCTCAAGCACGTTTAAATCATTTAGAGATTGCACTTGATTATCATAATTATCCAACAAAAGAAGAAGAGGGGACTGGGAAAGAGGGGTCTAAGCGTCAATCTGAACGAGTTAGAATAATGAATGAACTATATATAAAAGATGGCAGAGATGATATTAATCACCCCATGCATGCATTATTTACTGGTTTAAGGTTTAATAATGAGCAGATATCTAACAACAATTCCCAGTAACACAGGTTTTTATAATCTTGGGACAGTCGAATCTTACCCAACTGGAGGTGCAGGTCCTACTGCTTATGGACCTACCTCTTACTTTGGATCTGATCCACTACCAGAAAACAATGGAGACAGTCTCTATGATCCTATAGATCTTGGAGATTTTACTTCGATATTTAGAACAGTCGAAATAAAAAATACCCATGGTGGTTTATCACGTAAACAAACTACCTTTTATCAAATAGAACTTGTAAAACCACGTTCAATACAATTTACACAGAACTATAGCCAGTTCTCATATGAGCAGAATACAAATAAAAATACATTGTTAGCTTTTTATCAGATATTTGAAAAAACCAGAAGAGAAGAATTACCAATAAATGATTCTGGTTATGTTGCAAAAGAAGCTGCTATTGATTACTTAGATGATGAAGGTAAACTACCAAATAGTGATTATCCTGTATTAACTTTAGATCCAGGAAAATATATATTTTTAATTACAAATGATATTAGATATTTAGAAACAAACTATTCAATCAGTGTAAATGTTACTGATGTTAACTGGGGATCAATAACTAAACCTATAAAAGAACAAACAGATTTTGGTCAGGTTAATGAAGGAATTGTGTCAGAAATAGATTTCGGTACGTTAGCAGCCTAAAGCTACATAGTTGAAATACCTTTATAAGGATCTTTAGTCTTAGGAGTATATGCTCCTGGGTCTAATAGCTTATCAAAGTATTTGTCAGTCTCTGATGTATCTGTATTCTGTCCTTTACCTGATCCTTTATTGTTCCACCAATCGCCAACTAGTCCTCCTATTTTAGGAACAGCTGCTTTTAACGCAGGATTTGCAGCTTCTTTTATTGTATTTAATAACCAAGAACCAGATTTAGGAGCACTATTAGGATCGTAACTAGCAAGAGCAGCTTGAGCAGCTAACTGATTAGCTCTAGGACTTTCTTGAGCCCACGATGGAGTCTGATAAGGCATTCCCTTATCGATAAATGATTGATCTGCTTTTTCTTGAGCATCCCTATAAATTCTACTTTTATCATCAAAATTCTGTTTTGCAGATTCATGAAGGAGATCTAAACTTGTCTTACCAGCCGTTGCCTGACGCATCTTATCCTGCTGTAACCTATTGTATTCAGGACTTAATTTAATATTTGAGATAATATCGTCTTCCGACATACCAGCATCATATTGTTTGCTCCAGTAATCTTTTCCTTCTGCATCAAGAGGTTTACCTAAGAGATTGTCATAAGCATGCCCAAGGAATTTATCTTTATATTCTGTATGACGTTTTATATTTCCAACAACTTGATCTCTAGTTTGACCACTACGTAAATCTGCCTTCCAATAATCCAAACCTCCTTGATCTACATCTCTGCCTAATAAAGATTTATAAGCACCTTTTACAAAAGCATCATCATCTAAAGAAGAATCCATATTGACTGGGCTACTACGGTGCCAACCAGAATAATCAGGACCTTTCTTCTCTAAATATGGATCAGTTTTAATGCCTGAACGACCACTACCATAACCATAGGCACCAAATCCTTGAGGTAGGCTTGCTAAACGACTAGCAGCTTCTCCCATTTGCGTAGCAGCCGATCTTGCACCTCTATCTTCGACAGTACCTAATTCTTTTTGACGATTGATTCTTTTTGCAGATAGTTCTGCAGCTAAACGTCTATTAAAGTCTTCAGCAGAACCTAAACTATGGGCGTCGGGAAATACTTCATATATCTCTTTCTGAGGTAAGGCCATTTACTCACTTAACTTTTATTTCTATACTGATTCTATCTGTGACAAACCCGTGTAAATGCTGGACTCCGACATATCCAAACGGAAGAAAAATCAAAATCAACAACAACTCAGCATAAGTGATGGGTCTCTTCATAACAAACAATATCCTTTCCTTACGGAGTTTAGCGAACTTATAGCTGATATGTCCACGAAAGATTTAAAAAATAATCTACTTACTGATAGTCAAAAAATGTTAGCCGAGTCTTTGTGGATGGCGAATAAAACAAAAAAAGACTCAGATCCAGAATTTAAACCAAAAATAAACAAACTTCGAGAGTTTTTTATGCAAGCGTTAATCACTGATCATAAGAGACAATGGGACGAATACAGAAAATCCGCTAACATCAAAGAAGACAACATCCTTGAATGACAATAATTAATACTGAGGATTGGTTACACGTCTTAGAAAATACCGATTACGAGCCAGCAGAAAATAAAACAAGTGTCTATCAAAGCTATCGTTTTGTAGATTTAAAGACAGAAGACGTAACTGTAGATAATTTTAGAGAACATCTAATGCCCTCTCTAATAGAGCAAGTAGAGATGTTTATACCACCTTCTGGTAGTTTTAAAACACCCGATCTACGAAGATATTTAGACTTAATAAGAGGATATGAAACTAGTACAACAGACCTAATGCTGGGTTTATCTCTTGCAGATCAAATACGACTAACCTTCAGCGATATGAGAACTAGTACTATTTGTGATCGTTATCCTGAAATCAATTTGTCAGAAAAAAGACGTTATAGGTGCGTAGCAGAATATCTAATAAGACAAGAAGAGCTAACAAAACTACGAGATGAGAATGGAAAACTCATTAAAAAAATAGGAAATATGCAAAAAGCAGTGGTTTTATATAAACCGTTGCCTAAATTATTGGAAACTTTAAAGAAATCTGGCTTAGGTCACTTAATAAAATCAGTTCCTAAAGTTAAACCTGTTAAATCAACAGAAGAGAGTTACACTAAAGTATCTGGAGAATCAAATGACAAGCAGGCGTAACAAATTACTCCTAAAAATGTTGGGAACAACAACAGGAGAAACAGAAGAAAAGCTATTAAAGCTCTCAATTGAACGGATTGTAGCGGACCAAGCGGATTATTATAAAAAATTCTATAAAAATGAAGGACCAGGAGTAATAGTTTTTATGCCTCAAAAAGATGATAAGGATAGTATGTTTTATTTAACTGTTGATTTACTTATAAAAGCAGTTAATGATGCAAATAAGAACGAATTACACGGAGTAGAACATTTAAGAAAAGCAATATCACTAGCAGAATCACTTGATCCTGAAAAAGAAGCACTTTTTATACTTCAAGACAACAACGATATACAATTATTCCATTTTAAAGCAGACGAAGAAACTAAAAGTATCCTTCAAATGTGAAAAAGCGACCCCTATCGTGGCGACAATATAAATTTATTCTTGGAAGAATCCTTCATATTGAGGATGATTGGCTTACTCCAGCAGAATATATACCTTACATAAGTGCTTTACTAGGGGATATTGACCTTGATCCTTGCTCAACACATAACGCAAATGTACAATTTTTAAGAGCAAAAAAAATATATACATTAAAAGAAGATGGCTTAAATATGGAAGATCCTTGGACAGGTACAACATATTTATTTCCTCCTACATATGGAAGATGTTCATTTAGCAAACAAAGAGGTACTTGGCGATGGAGTAAGAGAGCTGGTGGATCAGCTAAAGCACCTTCTATTATTTGGTTTCAACGTCTATTAAGAGAATGGAAATTAAGAAACATTCCTGAAGCATTATTTTTTACAACATATCCTGAAATGATGAGAATATTACCAGAAATGTGGGATTATCCAGTTTGTATCCCTTATGAAAGAGCTAACACCATACATGGAAAGGATTTATTTACATTAAAAGCTCCAATGTTCTGGGGCTACTTTATATATTTACCAAAATTAGAGTTTGGCTTCCAACAAGCTGATAAATTTGTGGAAATCTTTTCACATATAGGTAAAGTTATTAACTAGAGGTTAAACTAAAGGTTCATGACTACAGACGATAGTAATTCTGCAATGACTGGGACACAGATAGAAATAGCCTGTGTATGTGATGACATAAAAGAGCTATTACTTTATAAAAACCAACAATATGGAGATTCTGCTTTAAATCCTTCAAGGATTTTTAGTAAAGCCAGTGCAGTAGAACAACTGCTAGTCCGTATAGATGACAAATTAAACCGCATAAAAAAAGGAGCTGGCTTAGTTGCAACAGATGAAGATGTAATACAAGATCTGATTGGATATTTAGTACTGCTTAAAATAGGTTTAAATAAAGAAAAAAAATGAACTACGAAGCTATTGTTGAAGGTTACACTGATGATTTAAAACTTCTAGATGCAATTGATATGCTTAGTCGAGACCCTTTCGCCGCTGGGGAGATCCTAGACTACGTGGCTTCTCAGACCAATAACGAAAAAAACGTCGTAACACTTCCCCAGATGAATCCCACTGAACCAACTTTTTCTCAAGATATTCAATTGCTTTCACTTGATTGGGAGCCCCAGTATAAGTCTCAGGGAGATTCAATAAGCATTTCTTCAAATGACACCGATGAGGGACAAGTGTTGGAATTGTCTTGTCAGGAGCCAAATACGTATCCAGTTCCATACGACGTTGATCTATTATCAGATCTCCACCTGAACACCACAAGCGATTGATATAAGGACTCCATTCACGAATTAAGGCTGTTTTAGTAGCAGAACTATTAATTAAATCAAGAAGACGGCAAGTTTTTAAAGAACTAATACCAATACTGAACGCAAAACTCAATAAGGCAGCTTTTCTATTTGTGTTTAAAGGTACAAAAACATAGTTAGAAACTAAATCAGAAAACTCTTTTAAATCCTCTATTAATTGCTGTTCAACTTCTTCTTCAGTAGCTACATCATTAGATTTTAACCATCTTTTCCCAAGTTTTTTGCTTCCATAACCTATTCGCCAAATATCTTCACCATATTCTTTATACGCAGCATAACGACCCATACCAATATGAGTACGAGCAGGATAATAGCTTTTTATAAGTTCTATACCTTTCCAAGTAAGAAAAGGATGTTCTTTCCAGTTCTGCTTTATACGTTCCTTCTTATGGGACGTCAACGCTGCCGTTATAACTTACTTCAGAATAACCATCTAAACCAAGCAAGACAACATAATTTTTAGCTGCGTTAGTTACCGCAACTCCAACAGCACCTTTACCTTTACCATCTTTAGCTATATTAGAAACCACTTTGTATCCACTGGCAGCACTACTACCGCCGTAAGCATCTTCTTGAAATACCTCCATGGTATTTATACCACTGGTTTTATCAAGTTTTACAATGATATTTCCAGTTCCACCTGGATTAACACGGAAAGCTCTAACAGCTTCCCCTCCATTCCCTGATGACGTCGCACCAAGATAAGTAACTTCAGAACCAGTATCGACACTAAATGTGTCTAAAGTGCCTTCAATAGTGCGAGTAGCCATAGTATTTAAGAAACCTGTCCCACAGTGGAGATGTTGAATTTAATGTCGGCATCAATGCCGTGATCTTTTAGAACGCCATAAAACATTTGACGATCTAATGCTCTTTGATGAAGCATTTCGATAAAAGCCTCCTCTAAATCATCACGATCTAACTGTTGAATCGCTAATGCAGTGGCGTGAATTTGGAATTCTACGTCCATTGGAAGCTCAATTGCATCCATAAATAGCTAATACCTTATGATTATATTACCAGCGATGAACTGATAGGCAATAAGAACTCAGCGTCTGTGAGCTTTACTCATTATCTTAGACTCGTGTAAATGAGCTTCGTGGCGTAGAAAAAAGGTACTAAATATGTAAGTACCACCAAAGAAAACTATAAAAGATAACGGAATTAATGGCATGCTTACCTCTATATATCTATACCACTATTCTAAAATTACTTAAACTTTGAAAATCCCATTAGCAAATTTGCTTTTAATATCATTACGTACTGAGCCTTTTAAAGCGCCATCACCAGGAGCTGGTAAATCTTGCTCAATACGAGAAGCTATCCAACTAGTAGGATCTTTTACATAACCATCTAAAAAAGCTTTTGATTTTGAATCAACTTGTGACCCATCCGATGTAGAAGTCATTTGCAATGTAAGGTTGTGCCTTGTCTGCTGATAATAGTTTAATAGAGCTTGGTTTTTGCTCCATCCAATTCTTTATTTTAACAAATCTTTCCTTGCAATAAGAATCAACTTCTGGTGTATACCATTCTTCTAAATAAGTAGACCCTTTTTCTCTATTACAACTAGAACAACAACAGCACATATTAGATTTAATATTATGGCCGCCTTTAAATTTTGGAATTATATGGTCAATAGTTGCGGTTGAATTATCTAATTGTTCGTCGCAATAGGCACATTTCCACTCCCAAGCTTCAAAAATATGGTCTCTAAATTGACGTCGAGCATTCTTTGGAGATAAAGCAATAAGTTGGGCTAAAAGATCTTGCTCGCAATGATACACATTTACCTTGCATCCTTGTCAAAACTGTAATCTGCATAAACTTGTATATTTACTAATTTATGTACTCAATCACCTCTTCTTCAGCAGGATCGTAGTCAGCGTCTTCTAAAAGCTTAAGCAAATAATAATGAACTTTATTTGTAACCCACTTCAAATCTTCATCACTAATATCACAAATAATGGCATCAAGGGATAACTCACGAGATGGTGCTCGTACATGTTCTGCTAGTAGTTCTAATGCTTTATATCGATTTCTGTTTAATTCACCTAACATTGCTTTAGGAGGTTACATCCTCAGGAATAGTGGTGTCAGTTTCAGTTCCTTCTGCTTCCTGTTTTTGAATTGCTGCAAATTCAAGAGCACCTAGAACCTTTAAATACTGTTCTTTAAGTCTACCCATCTGAGTCTCAGTTTGCCTTATATTTTCCTCTAATTGTTGTTTTTGCTCTTCTAATTGAGCTTCAAGAGACTTAGCTGCTTCAGCCATAACAAGTGTGTTTTAAATAACTCCACTTAGGAGAATAACTCTACTTAATCTTTAACCGTACATTCTCGAAAATTTAACCAACACCAACCATCAACACCTCCTCCTACAGAAAGGCGTTTATTAAATAATTCAGCATTATAAAGAACATTTCTACCAGCATCTGCACCTCTATCTTTATACCGACCTACTATTAAATCTAATTCCCCAAATGGATCTTGGACTAACCAATTTTCATTATCATATCCAGTAATAACAACACTATGAGCCATACCTCCAACTTGGCGAATACTGCGCCCTGCAATAACACCTACAACTGGTAATCCTCTTTTGAGATTATCTTTTATATCTTCAGTAGCAGTTACGTGATTAAACGTTGCACAGAAACCAAATTCTCTCATTGCTTGAATATGATTACCACGAAAATTCAATCTTCCATGCTTATTAACAACGTTCATATAGTCATTAATACAGTTAATAGCAGGTGCATCGAGGTATTTTAAGCACATTGCAATAGCACAACACTGACTAATACCCCAGCCAGCACTCTCTTCTTCTGGTCGGTGTAAATATGGAAAATCTCTTAAATATATAAGATCACCATCACGGGCATAAGGTTGAATGCATACTTCAGTTCTTAAACCTTCCCAATGTTTGTCTAAAACCCACCATTCCCCTAAACCAAAACCTAACTCTAAATATGTATAACCATTAGTTCTTTCTATAACACGGCATCGACGAATTAAACGTTTTGGAGAAATCTTTGCTATTTCATCAGAAGAAAGCTCATTATCAGATACAGGACGTTTTTTTAAAGAGGTGTGGCATTTTGACGTAATAAATACCCAACCCCATTTAAAGTCAGGTGGTTTATGACAAAACAGTTCTAACTCGGCTGAGCGTCGCCTAGAAAGCCCATGAAAAACTTTACTACCTTCTTTGTTCCATTTATGCAATTCTTCTTCAGCGACCTTTGAAGGGTCTTCTAGGGCATTTATACGTTCAAGTAACTTTGAATTAGAAAGAATTTCTAGTCCCATGTTTGAAGCAAATGAAAACAAAGCATCAAACTGATTTTGATTTATAGGAGCTGTAACTAACTCTGAAACTTCTTTTTCTAAACTACTTACTACTTCAGCTGATAAATATGCACCCTCGAAAAGACGGATAAACTCTACACCCGCTTCAGAAAGATGGTTTACAGGCATTAACAGCCTTCTATAGCCTTAGCTATATCTCCTCCAAGATTAGCTCCTGTTTTTTGTCCAAACATTGTTGCCCATCCACCAGCAACCCAACCTATTATTGGTATCCCTGAAAGTGCTGGTGCAGCCTGAGCACCTACAGAAGCCCCTATAACACCTCCTGTAGATCCTCCAGCTCCTTCTGCTTTGATACAGGCAATTTCTTTAGCTGTAAGTTTAGAGGCGTCATCACCACCATCTAAATGGACTTTTCCATTCATTGTGTATTCTTCATACAAATTGACTACTGTAGGTTCCTTATTAAATAAACCACCTGGCTTAACTACATCTTCTGTTTTTACCATTACCTTCGGATCGTTAGCGTTATATCTAATTTTATAGCCATCTTTAGTAGCCTCCATCTCGTATGACGTATAGCTACCCACTGGAAAATCAACAACAGGCAAACTTCCTTTGTTTATTAATGCCCCCATTAATCCCATATTTGAGACTCCGAGAAAGGCGCCTAAACCTAGAGCTGTCCAATTCATGTTGCTCTTCCTATACATTCAAAATTAAGACTTGATAGAGGTCTTGTTATCTACTGTAGTGATTTTAATAGGCGCTTGCTCGATACGCAAGGTTTGAGTAGGACCCACTTGTGACATCTTTTCAATTAAGCGTTCAAAATCAGCCTTACTAATTTCACCTAAACCACCTCCTTTTTTGTTATCCATCTTCATTGTTCCATCACCTTTTTTAGATGCTGTTTGAAGTCCAAAACTTGCGAGAGCGCCTGTAAACACTGACGCTACGAAGGTTATATCTTTAGGTGCTTGTTGCCCAAATGCAGGTAAAGTTATGTAATTTAATGAAATAATAAATCCGCTCCAAACTACAACTCCAAGACGCACAAAAGTGGACAAAATTACTAATTGCTCTTCTTTGTCATCAACACTTTCTTTTATTTTTGTAAAAACATTCTTTTTTTTCTCATCTTTTGTAGATGGTGTCTTAGGAGACTTTGTTACATCTTCAGTCATCGTATAGTAGCAATACCTACTAAGTTTACCCCTTAGTAAACTTATAGAAACGTTACACTAATTGCCTCAAAAAAAATGTGGAAATTATTGCCGATAATAATATTGTTTGGTGCTCCAGCTGCTCGTGCAGATTTGACTCATAAACTAAGTACGTCAACACAGCTGACAGTTAACGCTGGAATAACTCAAACTGAGAGAATAGGTAGTTCATTTTCTATCAGCGGTACGGGGGTAGATACAACTGATGGAACGACTGCAAATACAGTCTCTGTTGGTACCATCACATCAGGAGTCTACGCTCCAGGTACAATTGCAGCTACACAAGACGTCCCAGGCGCTTCGTTTTCGTTCAGCCAGAATTACACTCAAGCTGACGCCGTACCTACATCAGCACCAGCAGTAGGAGCTGTAGGTAACTTTTCAGACGTAACATCTCACGCAGCTGGAACAGCGGGATCGCTTGCAGGAACTATAACCTCGCAAGGTGTAATGACGCTAACCGCTGGAGGAGCAGGTACAACGGCTACAGGTCAATTTGTCTCAGAAATAGTAGTAGATTGATCATGAAACGGCTTATCTGGCTGTTTTTATTTCTACCAACGGCTGTAAATGCAGTCCCCGTGGTCCCAAATTTCCAAAGTGGAAGTATGACCTCACATACAGAGACATCTACAAAAGTCACAGAGGTCATAAATTCTATAGACTATAAAACTGGTTGGGAATATACAGTTACAGGAACAAATATAAAGGCTGATGGTGCTACGCTATTACCGCCGTCAACATCAGTGAGTAACACACTTGATGGAGTGACTTCAACTTGGAGTGGGTTAGATGCAAACAATGTGCCTAACTTCTCGATAAAGAATGCAGACCAATCATGGCAATTCACTACAACACTATCTCAACCAGGCTTGGTAAATCAAACAATAATAAATCGCACAACAGAAATGACGAGCGTGACAGACACAGTTTCAACTTTCAGTCAATAAAGTATCTATTAATACTACTAATAGGAGCTAATAATTTTTTATATACTTCAAAAGCAGAGACAGTAGGAGGTGTATCGGCTACTGCTAATCCAGTTGCAAACTCATCTGGCTCGGTAACCAATCAAGCAATTCAGGTTCTTCAGGGTCCATACATAACTAATACTTATGGTGGAGGAGTGTCATGCCAAGGACCTACACTTAATTTTACGCCATTCTTGACTGGCTTGCATTCGTTTAAGACACCATACGAGGAATACTATGACGATCCTGTGTATGACACGTCTACTGACGCTGATGGTAATTTAGCAAATCCTGGAGATGTTCTTTACTATATGCCTACAAGAACAGGTCAAAAACAAAATAGCAATGTCAGTTTAGGTTTATCTGCTACCTTATCTATACCACTTGATAGACGTTTGCAGAGAGGATGTCTTAGAGCAGCTACAACACAAACAGATTTAAATCAACAGATACTAGCTAATAAACGTTTAGATTTTGAAATGGCAAGGTTAAAACACTGTGGTGAACAAACAAAATTAGGTGTAACTTTTCATCCCAAATCACCCTATGCTTCAATTTGTGCAGATATTATTGTACAAAATGTAAGTGTGATTAAACAACATAAACATACTATTTCTTCTCCTTCTTCTTCTTTGGTTCCTTCAGAGCAGGAAGACCCTTCTTCTCTCGATACTGATTTGCAACAATCTCAGATTGAGTCAACTTCCTCGGTTTCTTCCCAAGAAGTTTCTGAATCTTCTTCATTGCAGTCTTTATCGTCGGCTTTATCACCTTCAGAAGAATCTCCGCTAGGGGTTTGGCAAGTAGGGCGGATGAAGTCGCAACAACAGCAATAGAAGCAGTAGTCGTTACCGCACCAGCACTAGGTAAAGAAGCTACAACTTGGTTAATAATAGGAACTTCTTCGTAAAGAGTTACACATCTATTATTCTGAATCTCATAACCACTAATCTTTTTCTTACCTCCTTCAACTTTTGTTCCTACTACAGGAGCTTCTCGTGGAGGGCAAATAATATTTGAAGTATTAGTAGGTATATCTCCAGTAGGAGGTACAACTGCGTCAGTATCTGTATCTTTATCAGTTTTATTTTCAGTATTAGGTATAACAGGAACTCCTGCTGGCTTTGTCATTATTATTTGTTCAGGCTCAAAATCAATCGGATTAAAATTTGGAACTGTTCCATCACACAAAATGACATTTCCATTTTCGTCATCATCTACTAAACTTAAGGATTTTTTATTTGCACGATTAAATTCAACACAACCAGGAAGATCAATAATAGGAGTACCTAAAGAAAGACTTACTGAAGGAGCTTCAGGAGTTGAATAAATAACAGGAAAAGAAAACTCAGGTATACGAGCTACTTGAGGATTTCTAATATTGATATCAGTCCCGATGGTTATATCAGGAATTGGCTCCATTAGAAAGGAGGTATAGCTAATCCTGTGGACTTAGGTAAAGATTGTTTAGGTAAGTTATTTAGTACTGCTCCAGCTGCTGCCTCTCCTGCTTGCTTCATAATCTTTTCCTTAGCACTTTCTATGAGTGCATCCTTATTTGCATATACGTAAATACCAGCACCAGCAATGGAACCAGATATAACGAAAGACGCAATAGAAAGTACATTGATTATCTTCTGCATTTTTGTACCTTTAGATTCTGTCTAATTGTATGAGTCCTAAACCTTTATATCAGTAACTATTGAATTAAAAGGCTTGAAGCACTTAAAGCAACTCCTGCAACTACTTCAGGCGTCTCTGCTGTAGTTACTAAGCCTCCACTTCTCCCTATATAGTATTTAGTTCCTATCGTTAATCCAGATTGTCCAGTAGTTGTGTTACCACTAACTTTTACCGTGGCTGTGTTCCCATCTGATGTTGCACTGTCAACAAATCCTACATAGCTAAGAGATGTACTTGATAGAGAACCAACATTCCATCTTGCAGCTTGTAACTTACCATTAGCTGAGTAATTACCTTGCCAAATGCCAAAAAATGTTTTATTTGTAGTTGAATAGAATAATCTTGTAAATTTTTGGCTACCACTACCAAAACTGTAATCACTACCAAAACTTATTGGTGGATTGGCTGAAGGAGTTATTTTTCCTTGACGGATCTTACCATTACTACCACTGGTATGGTTATAAATAATTGCTATTCTTTCAATTTCAGGGTTATAAGCTACATTTAGGTGAGAAACTGCTGAAGTTGATTGGAAAACATAGACTGCACTTGCTGACATATTATTTCCACTTCTAGTTCCTAAAACATAACAACCTTGATTACTTGAATTGTAGAAACAAATTATATATCTATCAGCACTTACGTCATAGGCAACATCAGAGAAGGAAGTTGTAGTACCTGCATAAGAAAATGCACTAGATTCATTACCCCAAGTTTGAGTGTTTCCACTAAGAGTTGCAGTTCTAAAATGCCCTGCATAAGTAGCAACTAATCTACTGTTTGTAGAATCCCACATAATTTTGGGGGTCTGGGTTTCGTTAGTACCACTAAGTTCTACTTCCGTCTGTTTAGTTAGGTTTGTACCTGAAAGAGTGGCGATAATACATGCACATTTATTTCCATTTGTATTTTGGAAAAGAATAGCAAATTTATTATCTTCAATTCTTGCAACACTAAATGATTCTGTAGCGGCTTGCATGTTCGCACTACCACCTGTTTCATTTACAGTTGACCACGATATATCCTCATTAGATGAATCATAGGTTCCTATTTTGGCATTTAATTGA